>JGI996J12353_1000201_pt1 | contig 17069 bp, 14 predicted proteins | sample IntmicLarv5ML5BL_FD_12353 | JGI IMG/M metagenome (IMG submission 12353) | reverse complement strand
CTCTTGCCATGGCAAAAAGCGGAAAAAACCTCACTTGGGACGACCTCTCTTGGCCGCCAATCGACAAACACAGCACTGGCGGAGTCGGCGATACCACCACACTTCTCCTTTTGCCTCTCTTGAGTGCCTGCAACGTCACCGCCGCTAAAATGTCCGGCCGCGGATTGGGCTTTACCGGCGGTACCTTGGACAAACTCGATGCAATTCCAGGCTTTCAATCCCTATTGACCGAATCAGACTTCAAATCTCAACTGGCAAAACATCAGATCGCCCTAACCGGACAATCCGCCGACCTCGCACCGGCAGACGGGAAAATTTACGCCCTCCGAGATGCCAGCGGCACTGTGGCCAGCCTGCCCTTGATTGCCTCATCCATCATGTCTAAAAAATTGGCTGCCGGAGCTTCAGCAATCGTTCTGGATGTCAAAGTCGGCTCCGGCTCCTTCATGAAAACCCAGGAAGAAGCTCAATCCCTCGCTGAGTTAATGATCCAAATCGGCAAAGCCGCTGGCAAAAAAGTCATCGCCTACCTGACAAGCATGGCACAACCTCTGGGAAATTATGTCGGCAATGGACTGGAAGTCGAAGAATGTATTCTTCTGCTCAAAGACAACGACCTCTCCTCAGACCTCGCCCAAGTCACCCTTACTTTAGCAGGAGAAATGATTTACCAAGCCGGGCAAAGCACTAGCCCCGAGGCGGGCATCGAAAAAGCAAAGTCCGCCTGGCTCTCCGGCAAAGCCCTCGAAAAATTACGGCTCTGGATTTCCATCCAGCAAGGGGATCCGACTATCATTGAATCCCCGGAAAAATTGCCCCAACCTACTCATAAACTCAAAATCCCCGCCCCGGCAAGAGGCTTCATCAGCCATTTTGATACCGAAAAACTCGGACTCCTCGCCCGCGACCTCGGAGCCGGACGATTCCAAAAAACCGACAGCCTCGACCCGGCGGCCGGTTTTATCCTGCTCAAAAGACTCGGCGAACCGCTCCAACAAGGCGAACCTTGGCTCATTCTGCATCGCTCCCGAGAAATCTCCAACAGCTTCATCGACCAAGCCAATCAAGCCATCACTCTAAGCACCGAAAAACCGGAAATACCACCGCTTTTTCTGGGGCGATCAAGCTAATTCTGAAAGAACACCAAATAAGGTAATCCGAAATCCCACATTACCAATGACAATACTTTCTACAAAAAAGCCTTGAAAGATATTTAATCCTTCAAGGCTTCTTGCCATCTTAGCGATTCTCGATTCTCTTATTAAATGTTCAATTTTTTTCAAAGTTATTCGACCCAATCGAATCGTTTTACTCCATAACGTAGATTTCCCCCTTCTCCTGTAGAAAACAAGCTCCAAAATCGCTTCCCATCCTCCCGGACTTGAATAATACTGCCAAAACGCTTCTCTGGCACAGCAATATCTTGCCCGGTATCCATATTAATAATGCCCCATTCTGCATCGTTATGATACATCTTATAGGAGCTCCCTGACACTCTTAAACGCCTCGCAGCTACCTCGCATACACTATCCGGTAAAACATCGCTATATGTAGAGCCCACAATAGTGCCGTTGACAGTTCTCAGCAGTATTCCATCATAATTATAGAAATGAATCTCTCTGTCATCGCCGGAACAAATAATTTGCTGCCGATAATCAATGTAGCCTTTACTTGAAATCTTGAACTTCAATTCCATCTGACGATTATAAACCTGCAAAGTCCATACTCTATCGGAATAATTTTTCCCCACCAATAGTTTTCCATCCATCACCACATTGTCAATGCCCGAATAAATTTTTTTCGCATCCATGTCTAAAAAAGCTTTTTCACCTGAGCCGCTAACACGGTAATGAAAAGGGGCAATCTGATAACCACGCCTTAAATTTTTTATTTCACCGGACACAGCAATTTCAATTGGCTTACCAAATATTTCATTTCCAAAATAAGGGTAGTAAACCCAGCCTTTTTCTTGCTTGCCCAGTATTGCCTTTGTCGGATACTCTTCACCATATTTTTTTGAAGAATATGACTCAAAATAAATAAATTCCTGAAATCCTTCCAACGTCGGTGTAATTTCTTGACTTTTTTGATTCCAAATTCGATAGACCTGAGGATTACCGTCTTTGCCATTAGTTTTACCCAAAAGCAACTCCTTCCATAAACGATCCATATAATCCACATAAGGAACTTGATGTTTCGGTGCGATCCAACCAGCGCTGCCCATACCACCACTAGCAAAAACACGCATTCCTTCTTCAAAAACTTGGACATCTCCACCCTGAAACCGATAATAATGATATGCCAATTCTCCATTATCCTCAAAAAGCCAAAGCCGAGTAAAATCTCTAACATCTTTTTTAATACTCACAAACTTAGCCGGCACCGCCTCTTTTTCCTGCCATGCGGCGAAACTCGTAGTCATTGTTAAAAGAAATACTATCACCAGCCCTAAAATTTTCTTCATTCGAAACTACCTACCTTTCACACCTCAACTATCAATAATATCTTTTCAGTCATCCATAAAAGTTCTTTCCTCATCTAAAAAAACCTTTCTTGACCCAAAATTAAATAAAAATATTATAGTAACTAACCACAAAAAAAGAGCGAAGGAAAATCCTTCGCTCTTTCTGATTTCTTACAGGTCTAAGGGTGCAAAAATATTGGAACGCTCTTTTTTATTGTCATTAATGCCAATATAGCGAGCGGTCACGCCAACTGTAGCATGGCCGAAGAAACGACGAATCATCTCAATCGACGCACCTTTTTGATAAGCCCAGTAACCAAAAGTTTTCCGCAAAGTGTGAGTACCAATCGCACAATCTACCTCTGCACCCTCAGCAGCTTTTCTAAGAATCAGATAAACCCTTTGCCGAGTCAATTTCCCACCACTATTGCGAGAACGGAAAAGTAGTCCTTCGGTTCGATTGCCAATGAAATAATCAATCTCTTCTTTCAAAGACTCAGACAATAAGAATTCATAAGAACGCCCTTGCTTCTCGTCCCTTATTACCAACTGATCTTTCCCTTTGATATCCTCCACCTTCATAGACAGCAAATAAGACACCCGCAAGCCTAAATTTAAGCCCAGCCGAAACAACAAATGATCACGCAAGCTTTGCTTTCTTAAAAATTGGCTTAACTTTTGAATGTCCTCTTGGGACCGAATTGCATCTACTTTTTTCACGTCAAACTCTCCATTTCCATCCGATTTTTCTCTCCAGTTACTGATACTCTTTAGCTAAATCCCCTGGCAAAAATTCTCTAACTTGCAGCTCTCTGCAAACAAAATAATTCGGACACCCCTCTTGGCTTTTACCTGCTAATGCCAGATATTGATAATTTCTTTACGCCCGGCGCAGGCTACTTGACATGAAAGTTTCCTCAATTTATCAAAATTACTATTAATTACTCTTTGGATAGAATTATAGCACTCTTTTCCTCTTATCTTAGGTTGTTTTTCAAAAAATTTGCTATTTTTTCACTTTTTTGACAAAAATTGCAAGTCGCCTCAAAAAGACTGCCATTCAACATATCTTCAAACCAAAACTCATCATCAGCCCACATCTCCGAAAATGGAATCTGACTTACCTCAAACCACTGTGGAAGCATTTCATCAGTCTCCACGACCTCCCCTTGCCACCTTTCCAAAAGATAAATGTCCGCCGGATGATCCAGCTCCGGCTGACCTTCAAAAATAAAATCAATTCGCCCGGCCCACCGAAGCTCCCCTTCCTCAGCAACCAAACCGGACTCCTCCCAGAGCTCTCGAACCGCGCACTGAAGCAATGTCTCACCGGACTGCACCTTGCCGCCAAAACCATTCCACTTACCGCCTCCAAAGCCCCGCTTCTTCCTACCCAGCAAAATTCGCTCAATCGGCCGCCCCTGCACCGGAAATACCAACGTCGTCGCCTCCATACCTGCACCCCCAATCCATCTATATTCACAAACAAAATAATAAATCTCCGTATATTTTATTCTATTACATAAAACAAAAAGGGGCACTACTTTAAAAGTAATGCCTACTTTTTGTTTGAAGATATATTTCCCATCATTTTAGCGAATATTTGGAGTGCCTCTAGCGTCGTAGTATTGGGTAGTAACAAGGCAGAACAAGGGAAGCGCAACGACGTATACATCTAGTACACTAGGAGCGCTGAGTTGAAATTCTAACGCAGTTAATACCAATAATATGGCACTAGAAAACCGGGAGGATTTCTCCTTTGTACTTCTCTTCAATGAATTTTTTCGATTCTGCAGATTTCAGCGCCTCAATCAGTTTTTTGATTTCCGGGCGTTCTTCATCACCGGAGCGAACGACGAGAATATTTGCATAGGGCGAATCTTTAGATTCGATGAATAGCGCATCTTTAGTCGGGTTGAGCCCCGCTTCCAGCCCATAGTTCGTATTGATGACTGCAATATCCACATCATCTAAAGAGCGTGGCAGTTGTGCGGCTTCAATTTCAGTAATTTTCAGATTTTTAGGATTTTCAATGATATCCCGCGGCGTTGCTTGAATGCCGACGCCTTCCTTCAATTTCAAAAGTCCGGCCTTTTCGAGAATCAAAAGAGCTCGACCGCCATTACTCGGATCGTTGGGAATCGCGACTTGGCCGCCTTCTTTCAGCTCCTCCAATTTTTGAATTTTTTTGGAATAAATGCCCATAGGTTCAATATGGATTGCCGCTACAGAAGTCAATGTCAGACCTCGATCGGCTACAAATTTTTCCAAATAAGGGGAATGTTGATAGAAATTTGCATCTACCTCTTTATCAGCAGTCGCCAAATTAGGCTTCACATAGTCGGTAAACTCCACGATTTGAAGGTCAATCCCCTCTTTGGTAAGAATCGGTTTTATCGCATTTAAAATCTCAGCATGAGGCACCGGAGTTGCCGCTACCTTGAGAACAATGCCATCTGCCGACTTCTGCTCCTCTTTTTTCTCGGCACCGCCACAGCCGCCCAGAATCGCCCCCATTAAAATCAAGCCCGCCAATACCCATAGTTTTTTCATTACTGATTCCTCCCTTAAATTCCTCACTTAAAAATATACTGGGAATTTACCCCGCTTCAACAACGCACATCTCCCAAAGACGATGCTAAAAAACGGGGATGATATCCCCTTTGAAATGCTCTTCGATGAATTTCTTAGACTCCGGCGATTGAAGCACCTCAATTAAAGCTTTAATTTCCGGACGATTTTCATCTCCCTCCCGCACAACCAGCACATTCACATAAGAAGAGGTTGATAGCTCCGCAAAAATTGCATCTTCAGTCGGCTTCAGTCCGGCCTGCACTGCAAAATTGGTATTGATGACTGCCACGCTTACATCGTCCAATGAGCGAGGCAATTGAGGCGCCTCAATTTCTTTAATTTGCACCTGCTTGGGATTTTCGACAATATCCCGAGCTGTCGCCTGCAGTCCGGCTCCTTCTCTCAGCTTAATTACTCCGGCTTGCTCCAGTACAATCAACGCCCTGCCGCCGTTAGTCGGATCATTGGGAATTGAAATAATTGCGCCCATAGGCAAATCAGCCAAATCAGTAATTTTCTTGGAATAGACCCGCAAAGGTGCCAAATACATATTTGCAACCGCTTTTAGCTTAATCCCTCGATCAGCGGCAAATTTATCCAAATAAGGCTTGTGTTGAAACAGATTGGCATCTACTTCTTTGTCTGCCAACGCCAAATTTGGTTTTACATAATCGCTCATCTCAATAATTTGTAAGTTGACGCCCTTTTCTGCCAAATTCGGCTTTAAATGAGCTAATATCTCCCCGGCCGGTGTGCTGCTGGCAGCAATTTTAATTACCGCACCTTTCTCACCTGTCGATGGCTCAGAACTGCATCCAACCAGTACCAGCGCCAATAACGCGCCCCCTATTAAACTTCGCCATTTTTTCATCTCAATCCATTCCTTTCTCATCTTTCAACTTTCCCTTGCTCCCTAAACAACTTTCCCCCTTTGCAATCCAACAAAAAACACCCTTTCAAGATGAAAGGGTGCCTACTGCCACTCAATTTCTCTCATCTCTCAGGCAAAAGCCTGTAGGAATTGGCACCTTCCATCTTCTGATGAGGTTGCCGTAGCATCATCGGGCCTATCCCTCCGCTAACTCTTGATGAACTTTATTTACTTGTGGAGTTACTATATCATTCCCACCGAGCTCTGTCAATCACAAATTCAAGCTGAATTTTAAGACCCATCTCCTTGCGAAAAGACTTTAAAATTCGCTCAAATTCAAAACCTTCCGGCCTTTGAACAGAGTAGATTTTCAAGGAAACTTCGTCCCCAACTGCTTCGCCGCAAACCTCAAGGCATTCTCCGACCCGCCATCTTTCAAGAACTTCGGCAAATTCCAGAAAAATACCCAGCCAAACCGCCTTCTCCCAAGCCTCCTTCTCCAAAAACTGTCCGTATCGGCGGCGAATCTGCCGCCAGCCTGCACCGCTTCGGCTCATTAGTAAAGCAACACAAAAAATTTGTCCCGAATGAGAAATCCCATAAAGATTACTATTTTCAAGCAAATAGCCGCTATGCCGAGTGTAGTCGCAGGGATGAATCACTTTACCGATCTCACAGAGATATGCTGCCACCCCCAAAAACCTTTGCTCCCGATCCCCTAAATTCAAAGGCTCCTTAAAAATTTTGAAAAGAGAATCGCTCCACTTCATTACTCGCCGAGCACATTCTTCATCAATTCGGTAAAACCTTCCCAGGTTTTTCACACTCGCTGAAAGAATATCCCCGGCCTCTGCCCCAATAAATTCAAAAAGCAGACCTTCCCGAATACCGGATTCACTGACAATAATCTCCGGCGACTTCAAATATTCCGCCAAGGATACAATCGTCGCCGCCCCTGCCACAATCAAATCAGCTCGATTCTCACTCAGCCCTGCCCATTTTTTCCGTTCTTTCAGCTCGCTCCGACTGATTTCTTCCCACAATTCCGAAAGATTCGAGCCGGAAAATCGATAATTATGAAGCTTTTCAAAGGGATAATTTTGCCGCCGCCCAGCCAGTTTTGCCAAATTCCGTACCGTGCCGCCGGTACCGATTAAAGGCAATTTTCGAGCCTCCTTCAGCCAACCAACCGACTGCCATTCTTTTTGCAATTCCTTGAATAACTCTTCACATTTTGAATTTTTTAGCTGATCTTGGCAACCCCATTTTTCTGTTAAAGTCAGCACCCCAAAAGGCAAGCTAATACTCTCCCTGACTTGGCGCCCTGCCACCCAAGTCAGCTCAATTGAACCGCCGCCCAAATCAAACAAGAGATACTCGGATTCGCCAAAAGTATTTAAAGCACCTAAAAATCCGTAATTCGCCTCTTCCACACCGGATAAAATCCGAAATTCCAGCCCCAAATCTTCCCGAATTTTTGCAACAAGCTCCTCACCATTTTGAGCGTTTCGGACTGCCGCCGTCGCCACCGGAATTAAACGATTCACCTGATAACGCCGGCAAATGGCTTTAAAAATCCTCAGAGTTTCCAAAGTTCGAGCGATTGCCGAAGCCTGCAAAATTTTCTCCGCCCCCATCCCTTCACTCAATCGAAGGGGCGATTTTTGCTCATGGATTCGGATATAACTGTGATCGAGGGCAATCTCAAAAATGACCAACCGCGCCGAATTTGAGCCCAAATCAATAATTCCAAGCCGCTCCGTCATTTTTCTGCCCCTTTCCGCACCACACATTTAATAATCTCATCACCTAATTATAGCAGGATTCCCCAAAGGAAAACCGAAATTAACAGCAATCGAACTTTTTGGAGCTCTTTGGCTTGATTATATTTTTCGGAGGCAATACACATGAAAAATCCAATTCCGGCGATTTTTCCTCAGCGAGAACTCAACTGGCTAAAATTTAATAATCGGGTACTCAAAGAAAGCCAAGATTTTTCCCATCCCTTATTGGAGCGAATCGGCTTTTTGGGAATCAGTGCGTCCAATTTAGATGAATTTTTCCGAGTACGGGTTGGCGAACTTCATATAACATCCGAAAATCCCAAAAAATTTGCCGACCCGACCGCCAAACAACAACTGCACGCCGTCCACCTCAGCGCACGCCGTTTGATGAACCGACAATACCGCTTTTGGGAAAACTTATTGCCCGAGCTTAGTGCCGCCGGAATTAACCTAAAATCCGATTCTGCCCTCACTCATGAAGAACGGCGATGGCTCGATAGTTACTTTAAAAAACACCTTCTGCCAATACTAACCCCGCTCAAAGAGAATCGCTTCCTATTCCGTAAGAATTTTTATCTGGCAGTTCAGCTACAATATGAAAAAGAAAAAATCAAGCAAATTCTTTTCCTTCAAATACCTGCCCACTTACCTCGCCTAATTCCATTACCGACGACCTCAGAAAAATCGGCTTTTTTCCTCTTGGAAGAACTTATCAAAATGCACCTTTCCGCATTTTTTCCAAAAACTCAAATCCTTGAAGCGGCGACTTTCCGACTCACTCGCAATGAGGATTTTTCTATTGAAAGCACTGATCATTTATCCGAAGAATTGGAAAAACTTATCCAATGCCGACAGCAAGGGCAGATTTTGCGGCTTGAAGTCGAAAACACCATCTCTAAAAAATTACGCAAATCCCTTGCAGCAACTCTGGTTATCGACAATTCCAAAATCTACCCTACAAAAGGGTTCATCGACCTGACTTTTCTTCTGGCTCTGACTGAATGTCTCAATCAACCAGAGCTCTGCTATCCGCCACTCAAACCATTTCAGCGAATTCCCCTTAAAAGCGCCCCTTCTCTCTTTAAACAAATCGCTCAAAAAGACCTCCTGCTCCACCATCCTTACGATTCCTTTGAGCCTGTAATCGCCTTCCTCACAGAAGCCGCCAAAGACCCACAAGTCATTGCCATCAAGCAGACCATTTATCGAATCGGTACCGACCCAAGATTGACCAATGCACTCATTGAAGCCGCCAAAAATGGCAAAAAGGTCACCGTATTCATCGAAGTCAGAGCCCGCTTAGATGAGGAAAACAATATCCGGCTGGCAAAACATCTGATGGAAGAAGGCTGCGAGGTCATTTTCGGACTTCCTGATTTTAAAACCCACAGCAAAATTATCCTCATTACTCGTCAAGAAGATCATGGCATACGGCATTACCTTCATCTCTCCACCGGCAATTACAACCCAAAAACCGCCCAAGTCTACACCGACATCGGGCTTTTTACCTGCAATCCCGAATTTAGTGCCGATGGAAATGCCTTTTTTCAATTCCTATCCGGAAAACCGACCCCACCGAATTGGCAGAAATTTATGGTAGCGCCGTTCAATCTCCGGCAAAATTTATTTCAGCTCATTGATCAGGAGATCCAAGCCGCTAAAGTCGGAAAGCCGGCACTTATCATCGCCAAAATGAACTCGCTTTTTGATCAAAAAATCATCGCCAAGCTCTACGAAGCCTCTCAGTCAGGAGTCAAAATCGAACTCTTTGTCCGAGGAATTTGCGCCCTTCGTCCCGGCATTCCCGGCCTCAGCGACAATATTCGAATACGCAGCTTAGTCGGCCGCTTTTTAGAACATAGCCGAATCTGCTATTTCCACAACCAAGGCACTCCGCTCTACTTCTTATCTAGTGCCGACTGGATGCGCCGCAACTTTGACAGTCGGGTAGAAATCCTTTTCCCAATTCTTGATTCGGCACTAAAAAAGCGGCTTTCAGATATTCTCGCTACCCTTTTAGCTGATAATTCCAGAACCTATTTCCTCGATAAAAATGGACGCTATTCCAAGCGGCTTTTTTCACCGACCAGGCGTTTTGACTCCCAAAAAGCGTTTCTTGAAGGCAAACTCCGCTCTGGTAGTGAACTTTTTGATTTTGTGAAATTATGACCAAACTTTTTTAAATCTCACAAGGACTTCCTGAAATTACGCCGAATAAGTAAAATAAACAGGGAATTTTTTCTCGTTATCCTGAAAATTTTTCTGACCTTTATAACCGAATTATTTTATATCTAAAGAAGAAAGTGAGAGGATTAACGTGAGTCAAGTTTTTCAAGTTGCCATTCATCAAGGTGCAACCTTCGGTTCTTTAGCCTATGATTGTGAGAAAAAATCAGTTTCTGTCTACCTTCCTTCTGAGGAACTCAAACAGAAAGTAGAAGCCTTCTTGAGCCAACCAATAAAAGTAAACGAGCCGCAAGGTCTTAGGGATTTTATTGAAATTGAGGTCATTCCGACCAACAGTCTTAAAGAGCTCAAGCTCGCCTTATCTGCTCTCTACAACCATACCGAAGTACGAGTGGACTGGAGCGTTAACGGGGCAAAAATCCCTAAAAATGAGCTCCCGCCGCAATAACAAGCATAATAAGCGAAGCAAAAAACAGACACATTAGTGTCTGTTTTTTTATTTGCATTCCTCCCGGTGCAAATTTTTCGGAACTCTTTGGATAGAAAATTCTCTTTCGCTGTCAATTCTGCTATACTATCTCTTACTATGATAAAACAAACTTTTTCTTTTACCGAAAAAATCAGCCATTTTTTCCGGATTTTATTACCGGTTTTCGGCGCCCAAATCTCCCTCGAGGCCATCCCATTCTTTGGAACCGTCATGGCCGGACAAGCCAGCCCCCAAGATTTAGTTGGGGTCGCTGTGGGAAGTAGCCTTTGGGTGCCTGTTTTTGTTGGACTTTGTGCAATTCTCTCGTCGATTATCCCGCTGGTCGCTTATCATCTGGGAGCCGGACGAAATGAAGAGATTACTCCCACAGTCATGCAGGGCGTTTATTTGGCTTTGCTACTTTCCGCCGGGGTTATCCTGCTCGGCTATTTCGCAGTTCCCCCGGCTCTCAAATGGACAAGTCTTGAGCCCAAAGCCTATGATGCCGCTTTCGGCTACCTCAAAGCCATTGCCTTTGGAGTGCCTTTCCTCTTTCTCTACACCGCATTGCGTAGTTTTATGGATGGAGTAGGCCAGACCCGCCAGACCCTCTGGGTCACCCTGACAGTCATTCCCATCAATGGTTTTTTCAACTGGGTGCTCATCAGTGGAAAACTTGGTTTTCCGGCGTTGGGCGGCTCCGGTGCCGGTTGGGCAGCAACCCTAACCTATCTTTGCCTATTCGGTTTTGCAGTCTGGATGGTGCGAAAGCGCAAAGCTTTTCAGGATTATCAAGTCTTTTCCTCATGGCCAAAGCCCAGCCTTGCGGCCTTTAAAGAGCAACTCGCTATTGGCCTGCCGATTGGTTTTGCCATCTTCTGCGAAGTCAGCATCTTTTGTGTAGTCACTTTCCTGATGAGCGGCTACGGTACTACTATTACCGCGGCACATCAAGCCGCAATGAATTTCTCCGGGCTTCTTTATATGGTGCCCCTCAGTATCTCCATGGCGCTGACAATTCTGGTAGGCTACGAAAATGGCGCTCGCCGCTACCTAGATGCCCGACATTACGGCAATCTCGGCATCGGTATCGCAGTCGTCATCGCGCTTTTTTTCCTCGCCTATCTGCTGATTTACAACGAACAAGTCGCCTCCCTTTATTCTAGCGACCCGATTGTCAAAAATCTTACCCTCGAATTTCTTGTTTATGCCAAGTTTTTCTTTCTGGTCGATGCCATCGCCGCTCCGATTCAAGGCGTCTTGCGGGGCTACAAAGACGTACGAGTCACCTTCTTACTGGCACTATTTTCTTATTGGGTCGCCGGTCTGCCGGTGGGCTGGTTTCTCGCCACCTACACCGATATGGGGCCCTTCGGCTACTGGTTCGGCCTGGTCAGCGGTCTGACAGCAGGCATGATTGGCCTGATGTGGCGGCTTTGGATTATCAACAAAAGACAAAATCAGCTCATAAAAAAATCAATGACTTAATTCTCCATAGCAAAAAGAGCCTTTCAACCGAAAGGCTCTTTTCTTATTTCCTGCTACTTTATTCTTCCTCCGGAAATTCCGACTCCGGTTCTTCTAAAGGCTTAATGGTCGGAACCAAAGCACCGACCACCTCATTTCGTCCGGCACTTTCTAAGTGAATCGGCTGATCATCGAAGAAAATATGGGTTCCTAAAGCTTTAAGAATCGGCCCTTTTTCAACGCCTCCCAAAAAGAAGGATTCATCCAGCCATAGCCCCCATTGCTGCAAAGTGAAAAGTACCCGCTCGTGAGCCGGTGCGTTGCGGGCAGTCACCAAAGCTGTCCGAATCGGCGGCTTATTAAAGCCGAAATCACGAAATCTTTGCTGCAAAAGAATCAATTTCCCCAAGAATTTTGCAAAAGGCCCGACAGGCAACGGAACATTTGCCTTCGCCGCCTCGTGTTCCTGAAAAAGCGCCAAGCCGCCTTCTTTATATTTCTGCTCCGCTTCATCGGAAAAAAGCACACAATCCCCATCAAAAGCCAAGCGTAAGGGAAAACTAATCTCTTTAGCTGCCATTGATTGATTTCTCAAATGAGCCGCCGCGCAATTATCGTTAATTGCCCGTTGCACATCTTTAATGTCCGAGGACAAAAATAAATCAATTGAAAAAGCTTCCAGATACTTTGCCAAGCTCTCGCCACCGGAAAAAACCGCTCTGGTAATCGGTAATTTATAATGGGAAATCGCCTTCCAAATCCGAAAACTCGTTTCAGCACTATTGTGAGACATAATCACCACTTCCACCGCCGGATCATCCATCTCTAGCCTGAGCATCTTATTGAGCCGGAGAAAACGACGAATGACCTGAAAAGCCGGGCCGGGCTCTAAGAGTTTATCTCGATTTTGATGCTGATACTCCACATAAGCCGCCAGACCCTGCTCTTTAAAAATCCGATTTTCCTCGGACAAATCAAAAAGCGACCGGGATGATATACCGATGACCAGCCTTTCACTTAGCTCAACCGCCATAATTTTCTCCTTTCCAAATATCCTCTATGATAGATAAAAAAGGCGATCCCGGCCGAACGCCTTTTTACTTAATTTAACGTCCGGTGCCCCGCACTCTCTCATTATAAATTGGCAAATAAGTAGATAGAAAACCATCTTCATCTACCGCGACAAAGCCATCCTGAGAGCGAAAGCCGTTTACTGCTACAGGCTTTCTACCACCACCGGCGACCATACCGATAAAGAAGGGATTTTCATAAGTTTCAATCATAAAGAAGAAAATTCCATTGGCGTGACGAGCGGAAATTGCCAATGCCGGCTTATCTTTGATTTTTCCGGTTCCAACTCCATTCGGCTCAATGCCTCTGACCCGGCTTTGAGAGTCCGGATAAGAGCCTAAGACCAATGCCGATTGTTCTAATTTATCCAGTCCATCATATTCAAGAGTTCCATTCACGCTGAAAATCGAGAAATTTCGCCCACCTGACCAGATACCGTCTTTCTCCGGCACTACACCCGCCGCCCCTTCATTGGCGGTATAGAGCCACTTTCCATCCGGGCTGAAGACGATGTCCCCTGCCTCTAAGCGCCCGGTAAAAGCTTGCTCCACAAAAGGCACACCATCGTAAGTCAAATCAGCCCGATGCCTCGTCTCCCCAAGGCTAAAGACCCGACTCACTTTTTTACTGGTCATATCAACGATTGCCACCGCATTATTTTTTTGAAGAATTATTGCCAGATTTCTACCGTCCGGCGAAAAAGCCCCCCTGATAGGGTTGGGTTCGCCGAGAAATTCAATCCCCTCGCCGCTTAAAGAAATCGCCAGCGGAGTCACTTCAAGCCCCCCTACAGTAGCCGCCTTTTTATCCAAATCAATCAAGACGGCTCGACTGCCATTGGTCGCCAACACTTGATCTCCTTTCGGCGCAAGGGAAAGCTGTACTGCCCCATCGCCTAAAGCTGAGATTTTACCGCTGGATAAAATCCTGCCTTTTCTAAGATCTACCAAAGCCACCGAGCCGTCAGCCATGCCGACCAGCACATTGCGCTTGCCATATGCCACACCGGTCACTGGCGAATCGGTCTTGATTTGTTTATTTAAATAAGGTGCCCGCAAATTGCGGACATCTACCCAAGCAATCCCCTCTTCCCCAAGGCCAATCAGGAGTTCCTTATCGCTTTGCCCGACCGACAGGGAAGTTGCACTACCGGGGAGCTTCATGGCTCGGGTTCGCTCCATACTGTTCGCCCAAGCAGTCGAGCTCAGTAAAGTAAGCCCTAAAATTAAAGGGACAATTCGGTTCATCAAATTTTTCTTCATGGTGTTCCTCCATTTCATACTCTTCTATTATACCGATTGTTGCGAGAGCTGTCAGATTTTTTTCTTTCTTTTTTATGACGATTATGATATAGTTTCTTATAATTAAATAATTCGGATAGAGGCGCGAATGACAAGAGTACCTTATCGCTATAGCTAAGCGCAGCAAGGGCGGTTGGGGAAAGGGGATTTCGCCGAAGAGGATGATTTGCGCAAAGTCATTTTTCTGGTTTTATAGTGAATAATTATAAAACTGTCATCGCATCAGCGGTGGAGTGCTATCTCTCAGTATCTTCAGCCTTCTTTCGGCTGGAACTATCTTTTATCAAGACGATAAGACGGAGAGGCACAAAAAGCCTCTCTTTTATTTTTATGGAGGTGAAACACTTGATCAGCATTCTGAAATTCGGTGGAAGCTCTGTAGCGACTACCGAAAAAATCATGGACATCGCAAAATACCTGAAAAAACGCTGCGATAATGGCGAAAAGCTTATTGTGGTAGTTTCGGCAATGGGCAAGACTACCGATGGGCTGCTGGCTATGGCAAGCGACCTTTCGAGCAACCCGGATCGGCGGGAACTGGATCAGCTCATGGCAGTAGGTGAGCAGACCACAATTGCCCTGATGACCATTGCCCTTCAGGAAATAGGGCTCAAGGCTCGCTCTTTTACCGGCGCTCAAGCGGGAATCCAGACCACCGGTATCCACACCAAAAGCCAAGTGGAGCGCATTAAGATCGAGCTAATCGGTGCGGCTCTTGAAGAGCTCAATGTAGCTGTAGTCGCCGGTTTTCAAGGAATCGACGACCACGGTAACGTCACCACTTTAGGTCGAGGCGGCTCAGACACTACCGCAGTAGCCTTGGCGGCGGCCTTCCACGGTAAAGCAGAAATCTATACCGATGTAAACGGCGTCTATCGGACTGACCCGCGAATTTATCCCCAAGCGAAGAAAATCGACACCATTTCCTATGAAGAAATGATGGAAATGAGTGCCCTCGGCGCAAAAGTCATGGAAATGCGAAGCGTTGAGCTGGGAAAAAAATATCAGGTACCGATTTACGTTGGACAAACACTTTCAGACGGAGGGGGAACACTCATCATGCCAATCAACGGTTCTATGGAAAAACGCTCCATCAGCGCGGCGACTTTAAATGAAAATATCCTTTCGGTCTCCATTCAAGGTATTACCGGAAGCTGTCAGGAAGTCGTCAAAATCTTTCAAGTCATGGGCAAGCATCATCTCAATATCGACATGATTACCCTAAACGACTCCCAGGAAAACGCTCATCTGACCTTCACAATTCCCTTAGCAGAAAAAGGAGTTTTTAATGAAGCCATCAAGGAGCTTCAGGAAATGTTCCCGACCCTTACCTTCCAAATCTTTGACAGCTACGCCAAAGTATCTGTAGTCGGGCTTGGAATGCGGGATGCTTCCGGGGTCACCGCCGGAGTGCTATCGATTTTTGAAGAAAATAATATTCCCTTCTATCAGATTACCACCTCGGAAATCAGCATTTCCTTCACAGTACCCCATGAAAAAGCCAAAGAGGCAGTCATTAAAATCTGCGAAAAATACGACCTGTAAAATAAAGAAATGAGGGATTATATGTATCGTGTAGCTGTCGTCGGTGCCACCGGCATGGTGGGCCAAAAAATGCTCGAAACTTTAGAGGAATTCAAATTTCCGGTCAAGTCGCTTACTCTTTTGGCTTCCGCTCGCTCGGCAGGCAAAAAAATGACCTGGAAAGGCAATGAATACACCATCGAAGAGCTGACACCCCAATCCTTCGATCAGCCTATTGATATCGCCTTTTTCTCCGCCGGAGGCGGCACCAGTACCGAATTTGCACCGATTGCTGCCGCTAAAGGAGTCATCGTTGTGGATAACAGCAGTGCCTGGCGAATGAACCCGGAGGTCTCGCTCATCGTGCCGGAAGTCAACTGGCAGGATCTAGATCTCGAAAAATCAAAAATCATCGCCAATCCGAATTGCTCAACTATCCAATCTGTCGTGCCCTTAAAACCTCTTTCGGATGCCCTCGGACTCAAGCGGGTAGTCTACACCACCTATCAAGCAGTTTCCGGCACCGGGCAAAAAGGGGTCGAAGATCTTGAAAAAGGCGAAAAAGGTGAGCCACCTACTGCTTACCCACACCCGATTTACGGAAATTGCCTGCCCCACATTGACCAATTCCTGCCGGACGGCTATACCAAAGAAGAAATTAAAATGGTCAACGAAACCCGAAAAATTTTAGGGATTCCCGACCTGCCGGTCAGCGCCACCTGTGTCCGAGTTCCGGTCTGGAATTCCCACGCTGTCGCTATGAACATCACTTTTGATAAGGAAACTTCAGTCGCAGAAATTCAAGAACTTCTCAACAATGCCGAAGGGGTCCGCCTAGAGGATAACCCCTCGGAAAATCGCTATCCAATGCCGATTCTCGCCACCGGCAATGACTTGGTCTGGGTCGGACGAATCCGCAAAGATGAAAGTGCTCCCAATACCTTCCATATCTGGGCAGTGGCGGATAACATCCGCAAAGGTGCCGCCAGTAATGCCATCCAAATCGGTCTGAAGCTGGTTCAAGAAAAACAGCTTTCCCAATAATAAAAAAACAAAGGAGGAATTCCCATGATTTTCAGAGGTGCGTCAACTGCGCTCATTACCCCTTTCCATGCAGACTTTTCGGTAAATTGGGAAAAATTTGCCGAATTGATCGAAAGACAAATCGAAGGAGGCATTCAAGCCATCATCATCAATGGTACTACCGGTGAGGCATCCACTTTGGCTAAGGAAGAACGAATTGACTGCCTGAAATTCGCTTTAGATATCACCAACCGACGAGTACCGATTATCGCCGGAACCGGCAGCAACAACACCGCCGAAGCCGTCGCCGCAACAAAAGCAGCTCAAGAAGCCG
>JGI996J12353_1000200_pt1 | contig 17107 bp, 9 predicted proteins | sample IntmicLarv5ML5BL_FD_12353 | JGI IMG/M metagenome (IMG submission 12353) | reverse complement strand
AATTATACCGGATTGCCTGCCGGAACTTACATCCTAAAAGTGCAGGCTGCGCATAATGGACAGGAGTGGAATGACGAATATGCGGAAATGAAAATCGTGATTACGCCTCCGTGGTGGAAAACTTCGTTCGCTTACGGACTGTATTTAATTGTTGGATTATTAATGATTTATCTTTTTATTTCGTACTATCTCAAATGGAATAAACAAAAAATCATTCGGCAACAAAAAGAACAATTGGAATGGATGAAGTATCGATTTTTCACCAATGTCAGTCATGAATTGCGTACTCCGTTAACGTTGATACTGACTCCATTGGATGCGATTTTGAAAAAGATGAAAGATGAAAGTCTGAAAGAACAATTAACCGGAATTTACAAAAACGCGTCTGATTTGCTTAAAATAGTCAATCAACTGCTCGATTTTCGAAAAATAGAAATGAAAGGAGAAACGCTTCGGTTGAACTATTGCGATTTGAATGAATTTGTAAAAACAGTTGTTTCTCCTTTTCAATTATTGGCGCAAAACAAAGAAATAGAGTTTGTTATTCACTGTAATGCTGAACATCTTCATGCTTTTGTCGACAAAGACAAATTGCAAAAAATGGTAAATAATCTGCTTTCTAATGCTTGCAAATTCACACCAAAAGGAGGGCAAATTTCGTTGTTAATGGATAAAAATGAACAACTTGACGAGTTTTTTGTACAAATAAGCGATACCGGTTGCGGAATCCCGGAGAAAGAACTCGGAAAAATATTCGAACGCTTTTATCAGTTGGATAATCAGGACGACCAAAATACCGGAAGCGGAATTGGACTGCACATTGTTCAGGAATATATTCAATTGCATCGCGGGCGCATTCAGGTTGAAAGCAAATTAAACGAAGGAAGTGTTTTCACGCTGTTTATTCCGTTGGCATTAAAATCGGAAAACAAAGAAGATGTAACTTCTGTCAAGTCGGAAAAAGAATCTCTACAACTATTGGTTATAGAAGATAATGATGAATTTCGTTCTTTCCTATTTAACCAATTGTCAGAACTCTATTCCGTGAAAACGGCTTCTGATGGGCAAGACGGATTAAATAAAGCAATGGAATATACGCCGGACTTAATTATCAGTGATGTGCGAATGCCTCAAATGGATGGCGTTACGCTTTGTAAAACCTTGAAACAGGAAGTCAAAACCTCTCATATTCCGATTATTTTGCTAACCGCTCATTCTTCTGAAGAAGCGCAAATTGAAGGATACGAAGCTGGAGCGGATGCTTATATTTCCAAACCATTTAGTATGGATATCCTTTTTCTTCGTATTCAGAATTTATTGGAACAACAAAAGAACCGAAAAGAGTTATTTAAACAAGCCATTGTCATTCAACCTCAATCTCTTACAACCACCAGCTTGGATGAACAATTGTTGAAAAAAGCGTTGCAATGCATTGAGAAAAATCTGAATAATCCGCTTTATTCAGTAGAACATCTCAGCAAGGATATGAATATGGATAGAACCGGACTTTATCGAAAATTATTGGCGATTTCCGGACAAACACCAAGTAGTTTTATTCGCACGATAAGATTGAAGCACGCTGCACAATTGCTGCAACAGAATTTTTCGGTTTCCGAAGTTTCCGAAAAAGTGGGTTTTGGGGCAGTTAGTTATTTCAGCAAATGCTTTCAAGACGAGTTTGGAGTGAAGCCGTCACAATACAAATGAACGTAAAATTAATTTAAATAATCTAAAAATCACATTTCCCATTAAACCTTTGCAACGACTTTATGTCTGATTTCCGAACCTAATTTACTAATGTTAATATTCTTTTTATGAAACTTGTTGGAAATATTTTAATTTTCCTAATGTGCTCTTTTTCTGTCTTCGGGCAGAAAAATATTACTCTATCCGGAATTTTTTTAGATAAAATGGATGATTTGCCAATTGTGGCTGGGAGTGTTGAATTACTGAAAGCGCAAGACAGTACTTTTGTTGCCGGAGCTATTACGAATGCGAATGGCTCTTTTTCTTTTAAAAATTTAGCATCTGGAAATTACATTGTAAAAGTAACATATATAGGTTATAACCAATTTATTAAAAACGTAAATCTTCCCGTAAATGAAACGAAAGTAGATATCGGGAAATCATATTTGGAAACAAACGATATTCTTCTACAAGAAGCGGTTGTTGAAGGAAAAAGACCGGAAGTCATTGTGAAAAATGACACCATTGAATACGATGCCGGCTCTTTTAAAGTAACAGAAAATGCAGTTGTAGAAGATTTATTGAAAAAATTGCCGGGAGTCGAAATCGACAGCGATGGAAAAATAACCGTGAATGGAAAAGAAGTGAAAAAATTCAAGGTGGATGGAAAGGACTTTTTTTCTGATGACCCGCAAATCGCATCTAAAAACCTTCCCGCAGAAATGATTGAAAAACTTCAGGTAGTTGACCAAAAATCCGACCAGGCCCGGATGACCGGTTTTGATGATGGCGAAGAAGAAACAATTATTAACCTGACTATTCGTCCGGGAATGAAACGAGGAACAATGGGAAATGCTTTGATTGGCGCGGGTTCCGATTTGCAAAAAGACCCGGGAACACGTTATCAAGGAGGAGCTTTCATTAACCGTATGCAAAATGAAGACCAATACACGCTCATTTTAGGTACCAATAACAATAATAATATGGGAGTGTCGGACTTGGGCGCCGAGCAATTCGAAGGAATGCGTTCCAGAGGTGCCGGTGGAGGAATTACCGAATCCTCCAATTTTATGTTGAGAATGAATAAAGAACTTTCTTCCACAGCATCACTAAATGGAGATGTACGTTATGGCGCTTCAGATAGAATATCCAAAAATAATGTAACACAAACGACACTATCCGAACTTCAATCTCAATTAGATAAGACAAATACATCAACAAACGTAAAATCAGATAATGTTTCTGCCAATTTTACCTTTGAATGGAAGCCCGATACAATGAATACCCTAATCTTTCGTCCGAATGTTCGCTACACTAAAAGTCGTGGAAACCAGTTAGAATATTCAAGCCGTTTCGATTACCATACATTGGATACGATTTTTGATTCCTATTCGACATCAAAAGACAGACGAGAAGGTCTTAATTTTGGAGGAAGTTTGGATTATGCTCATAAATTCAACAAGCCGGGTCGAGTGATTAGTTTTAATGCACGCGGTTCGTATAACGATAATTATTCGCATGGAAACAGCTATTGGTTAAGTCGCCAATATGAAAACAATATGTATAGTTATGATAGAATAATGGACCAACGCTCTGAAAATGATAATAATACAAATAATTACCGATTATCTTTTTCGTATGTAGAACCTTTCGGAAATAATTACTTTTTGCAAGCTTTTTATCGCTATTCCCACGCTGACACAAAGAGCATAAATAGCACTTATGATATATTCGAATATGACCCTTTATTAGCTTTGTCACTTGCTGTAGATACTGCGATGTTGGTTCCCGAACAAAGTCGTAGCACTTTGCGCAACTCAACCGAACAACGTATAGGCTTAAATGTTAAAATGGTACGGGAAAAATATAACTTAACCGTTGGATTTAATGTTGACCCGTCAAATTCGATAAACGAAACGTATCAACCGTCTTTATCAACTATTTTCCCTTTGTATTTGAATCAACCTTATGATTACGATAGCCGTTTGGCGAATCTGCGAGGCGATTCATTGATTTCTTCCATTCAACAGGATGTTGTAAATTTTTCTCCGGTAGTTAAATTCAATTATAATTTTGGTCAAAGAACCAATTTAAGAATCGATTATGAAGGGCGAACCAGTCAGCCGTCAGCCAATCAATTAAGAGATTTTGTCGATATGACCCGTCCTACGGATTTAGTTCAAGGAAATCCGGCGTTGAAACCCGGTTATAGAAATGGTTTAGACATTCGATTTAATAAATATGTTCCTGAAACCCAATTGATGTACAATATTAATTTCAATGGAAATATGTCATTTAATGATATAACCTCCACCACTCGAATGTTAGACGATGGAGTTCGATTAACGACTTACGAAAACATCAATGGAAACTGGGATGCGCGTGTACGTGGTATGTTTAATATGCCTTTAAGAAACAAGCGATTCACAGTCGGAAGTTTTGCAATGGTTAATTATCGCAATCAAAACAGTAAAATTGACCAACTGGAAAATACGATGCGGAATTTTATGATTATGAATAATGCAAATGCTAATTATAAATCGGATTTATTTGACGTTGGGATTAATGTATCTATTAACCACAATGATATAACTTACAGCGTGAGACCGGAAAGTAATCAAACAACATTGAATTGGGGAGTCGGAGGATATACCACTTGGTATTTACCCGCTAATTTCACAATCGAAAGTGATATTAATCGTACAGCCAGAACCGGTTATGCTCAAGGATTTAATATCCCTCAAGTTATGTGGAACGCTGCAATTACTAAGCAGCTCTTTAATAAAAATATAGGTACAGGTTCTGTGAAATTGCAGATATATGATATTCTTCAAGACAGAAATAATATCAATGCTTCTGCCACTACCAATGGATTCCGCACTTCTGAAATTAATGTAATTCCAAGCTATTTTATGTGTAGCTTTATTTATAAATTCAATTCATTTCCTAAATCCAAAGGCTCTTCTGCAAATAGCGATGGAGGAAGAAGAGAAGGTGGACCTCCTCCGGGAGCTTTTAGAGGAAGAGGTTTTTAATTGTTGAAAAAAATGAAAATAAAATAAGTGTTTGTTAGTTAAATGTTTCCAAAAGGATTTGGGTATTAGGATTAAGATATTAATTCCTCATACCCTTTTTCACGATAACCGATTTTCTAAAATTATACAATAACTGATTGGAAAAAGAAATTTAGAAAAAAATAAAAGTTTTGGATATAATTTACGTTACCTTATTATAAACAGTAGTATTTTTGTATTTTTGTTGGCTTAATTACTAATATAATCTTAATATAAAGACCTAATGAAACAGTACAGTAACTTAATAATGGCGGCTCTCAACCATTTCAAAAACGGAGCAAGTGTGAAAACACGAATAAGTCGAATGTTTATGTTTGTTGCAATAAGCTTGTTTGCAACAAATATGGCTTGTGCGCAACCGAGTTCGAATCCTCCGAAAATGCAGCAAAGCATTGAAACCATTTACCCTACAAAAGATTGGGTAATCTCTGATTTTGTGGTAACCGACCGGAGATTTGGCGCGAAAGCGGAACCGGGATTTGACAACCGAATCGCTTTTCAGGCGGCTATTGACGCAGCCTATAACGATGGAGGCGGTGTAGTTTATATTCCTGCTGGAAATTATGAGTTTCGCAGTACGCAAACCAGTTCTAGAACCGTTAGAGTGCGTGCCGGTGCTGAAGAAACATTAAAAGAATTCAATTACGAATGTGTTTTGAAGCTTCCTCCGGGAGTGCAACTTCGTGGAGATTGGGCAAATCCTGACTTGAATGACGGAAAAGTTCTTGGAACTATTCTTGAAGTGCGTGTAGGTAAAGATTCGCCTAATTATGACAAATCGGTGGAAAGTTGGTGGAATGACTCACAAGCGAATAATGTGCTTCAGACTACCTATACGAGCATTGCTGATAGATTTATAGAAATGAATCAAGGAACCGGCGTAACAAACTTGTCTATTTGGTATCCGGAGCAAGATATTAACGATGTAAAACCTTATCCGTGGACATTGTTTCAGACAAGTGGAGATTGCGCAACAATTGAAAACGTAAATCTTGTAAATACTTACAACGGCTTTTATTCTGCGCCAAGTGAGTTGCATTATGTTTTGAATAGTTATATGACGGCTCTAAATACAGGAATTGAAGTTCACGTTTGTACTGATATCGGACGTATTGAAAATGTTAGAATCAATCCAAAATACTGGGCTAATTCAGGACTTCCGGGCGCTCCTTCGTATGAAAAAGTTGCCGCATATACTAAAGCAAATGGTACCGGATTCCAAATGCACCGTTCCGATTGGGAATATGTTTCTTATTTGTATATTACCGATTATAAAACGGGACTGTGGATAGGTCGCGAGCCTGGTTACACAGATACTCCAAATGCACAATTATACGAAATTCACGTTGAAAATTGTGCAACAGGATTGTATGTTCAAGATGTTAATCCATACGGTTTGTTGATATCCAATTCTTCATTCAAAGCCGACAGCGGAGATAATGCGGTGTATTTTTACAAAGATTTCAGAACTTCAGTTCAATTCAACGGAGTGGACTTTCACGGAAATATTGTTAGCGACGGAAGCGATGGAGTTATTTCTTTTGAAAGTTGTACATTTGACAAATACAACGATTTTGCACTAAAAATAAATAATGGCAATGTATTGCTTACACAGAGTGAATTTAAACAATCCAAAAACCATGTGTACGTGGGGGCTAATATGAATACACTCAAGTCGGTAAACTCCGGCTTCAAACGTAAGTTGGATATCAAAAGGAATAGCACTACGGCTAATGTTGAGATTATTATCGGAAAACAATATGAATTTGAGCCTATTCCTAAAAATATAAAAACAGATATTGATGTACATCCAAGACCGGCGTCTAATCTTTTCTTGAGAGTTGACTTGGCAAGAGCGAATGGCTTTAACGGAAACAGTCCGGTAATAGATGTTACTGAAGAATTGCAAGCGGCACTTAATACCGTAAAAGCTGCAGGTGGTGGAACATTATATTTGCCCGGCGGAAGATATTTGGTAAATAATCCAATCAAAGTTCCTTCAGGAGTTGAATTAAGAGGAAATTGGGATGTACAGCATCATACGCAAAGTGGTGGAACGGCAATCTTTACAAATTATACAGGTGGCGCTGCCGGAGAAAAGGGAGCTTCTCTTATACAGTTGGAGGCTGGAGCCGGTGTTCGAGGAATTAATATCTCGCAGTTGAATATTGCAACAGACGAATTTAGCATTCAAAATCCGAGAACGACTCCATTCTTGATACAAGGACAAGGACCAAAAGTATATATTGTTAATGTAACTGTAACAATTGGAGATAAAGGAATTGACCTTGCATCTTACAATACCAGTGGACATTATGTTGATTACTTTGCAGGAGTACTTGTAAGAGCCGGTATCTGGGTCGGCGGAGGTGCTGAAGGTGGATTTATTCGGAATATGCAATTTAATCCGCATTACGGTTCAAGACCTCCATTAGGAGGACAAGGATATCCAAGATTGTCTATGACACGTTTTGTGCAATCCAATTGTAGTGCCCTTAAATTTGCTGATGTTAAGAATCAAACCATTTTCAATAATTTCGTTTACGGTTCAGTTTATGGTATTCATTTCTTGAAAGACGCTATTACCGGTAAAAATCCTGAAAAAATGACGGTTATTGGTCACGGTTCGGACGGATGTACATTTGCACTATTTGTAGAAGATGCAGATAAAAATACTAAAATAGTTGCAATCAACTCGGAATTAGTAAATACACGAATTGAATCTCAACCGATTCGTTCATACGTTCTTATGGGAGACGAAGTGAATACGACTAAAGTTCATCCGGATGCTCAACTGATTCTGTACAACAGTGCGTTTTGGGGAAGTCCAATCATTGGCTCTATCGTCAATAACGGTACTTTACGATTGCAACAAGCAAATTTCACACGAAGCGGCGCGCCCGGTATAGATGTCAGAGGTGGAAAAGCGCATGTTTATACTTCTTATTTCGCACAACCGATGACAGGAAATGAAAGAGTTATCAGAGATATAAGTGACGCGGTTGCTGCCGGAAATAATGTGTACGGATGGTTACATTCAACAGGTACTTCAATAGAGTTCACGAATAATTATTTTGTTTCCGGACTTAGAAATAAAATAGAAGGGTCAGGAAAAATTTACGGTTCTGATATTTCTAAATGATATTATAAATTTTTGTAGAGACGCAATGCTTGCATCTCTATTTGTTTGCGCCCCGCAGAATTGTTCGCGCGTAGAGACGCAATGTTTGTGTCTCGTTTCTGGATTATTTTTGGATTATTTCCGAATTGTTCAACACGAGACGCAAGCATTGCGTCTCTACTATTTTTTATTATGATAGAAAAATCCATATCTTTGTCTTTTCTTTGATAAATAAATGATTTATAAAATACAAACGTCCTTAGATATCAACACTTCCATTCAATTACCCGCTTCTAAAAGCATCAGTAATCGAGTGTTGATATTAAATGCTTTGACTAAAAGTAATTATCCCATTGAAAATCTTTCGGATAGTGACGATACAAACGTTTTGTTGAACGCTTTACAATCTCAGTCAAAAGATTTTAATATCGGCGCGGCTGGAACTTCCATGCGTTTTTTGACGGCTTATTTGTCTCAATTAGAAGGTTCTTGGACAATTACCGGAACGGAACGAATGAAAAATCGTCCCATTCGTATTTTGGTTGAGGCATTGAAGGAATTAGGTGCAGAGATTGATTATTTGGAAAAAGAGGGTTTTCCCCCATTGAAAATTCAAGGCAGAAAATTAAAAGGCGGTTCAATCTCATTGGATGGAAGCGTCAGTTCTCAGTACATTTCCGCATTGATGATGATTGCCCCGCATTTGGAAGAAGGATTAAAACTTCATTTGAAAGGAAATATTATTTCTAAACCTTACATTCAAATGACAATCCTTTTAATGGAATCTTTTGGTGTAAAAGCCAGTTGGAATGAACAAACCATTCATATTCAGCCACAAACTTATTCGCCAATTTCATATAAAGTGGAAAGCGATTGGTCAGCAGCTTCTTATTGGTACGAAATAATGGCTTTTGCTGATGAAAATACGCAAATAGAGTTGTTCGGATTGGAACAAAAAAGTACGCAAGGAGATTCGAATGGCGCAAAACTATTTAATCAATTAGGCATCCGAAGCACTTTTACAGAAAAAGGCGTGAAATTGGAAAAGCAAGCTATTTCTGTTAGCCGTTTAGAATATGATTTCATCAATGAACCGGATTTAGCACAGACATTTGTTGTAGCTTGTTGCTTGCTTGACATTCCGTTTCGATTTACCGGATTGCAAACTTTGAGGATAAAAGAAACTGACCGCATTTCGGCTCTACAAGCGGAAATGCGAAAATTAGGATATATAATAAAAGATGAGGCTGATAGCATAATGGAGTGGAATGGCGAAAAATGTGACTCCGAAGCGAACCCAGTTATTTCCACTTATGAAGACCACCGGATGGCGATGGCATTTGCTCCAGCTTGCTTAAAATTGAAAGAAATTCGGGTCAAAGAACCCCACGTAGTTAGTAAATCCTATCCTAATTATTGGAATGATTTGCTTCAAGCCGGATTTATTATAACAGAAGAATGACTTTATGAAATTAAAAAATCTCTTTGCCTCAGATGAAAATAATTCTTTAAATCCTCTTCCTCAACCGGATTCAGAGATTTGTTGTGGCGAACATGAAGTTTGCGAGAAGGATATTTTGCTCAAAGCAGCTCAAAACCCAATTGAATATTACGATGATGAAGAATTGGATTTTTTTAAAGGTCGTTCTTCCGATTCTTATGACAATGAAGAAGTGGAGCAATTTGCAGAAGTTCTCCACACCATGTGGGAAACGGATGTTCCCGGTTGGATTCGCAGCCTTCAATTAAGAGGAATTGAGTTGCCCGACAATCTCAAAGACGAAGTCCTTTTACTTCTAAATGCTAACTAATGTTGTGTTAATTGTAAAATGATGTTCTTTTTGTGATTCTTAATTCTTACTTTTTAATTCTTAATTCTTGACACTAAATTATGGATTTATTTCATTATACTTTCTTTCAAAACGCCCTGTTGGGAAGTATTTTCACTTGCATTGCCTGTGGAATAGTAGGAAGTTATATTGTTGCCCGTCGATTAGTTTTTATTAGCGGAGGAATCACACATGCCTCTTTTGGCGGATTAGGATTGGGATTTTATTTAGGCTTAAATCCGATTGTTTCAGCTTTGGTCTTTTCTGTCGCATCGGCTTTTGGAGTAGAATGGTTGTCTAAAAAACAAGGAATCCGAGAAGATTCCGCCATTGCTTCTTTGTGGGCTTTAGGAATGGCATTAGGCGTTATTTGCATCTTTCTAACGCCGGGATACGCGCCCAATATCTCCGGATATTTATTCGGAAATATTTTGACAATTACTTATGCCGATATTTGGTTTGTCGGAAGTTTTGCTCTTTTGATGATTTTTTCCGTTATTTTCTTTTTCCATTCCATTCTTTATGTCGCATTTGACCCTGAATTTGCGAAAACAAAAGGATTAAAAGTTTCTTTAATTGAACATTTAATGATGGTTGCCATTGCGATTTGCATTGTTTCAAGTATTCGTTTAGTTGGAATTATGTTGCTCATGTCTTTAATGACAGTTCCCCAAATGACGGCAAACTTATTTACCTCGAAATTTAAAAACATGATTATTTATTCCATTTTTATTGGAATCATCGGATGTATTTCCGGATTATTTTTGTCTTATTCATTAAATGTACCTTCAGGCGCGGCGATTATATTTTTTCAAGCCATACTTTTTTTGCTTTGCAAAGGCACTATATTTCTTCGACAAAAGACAATAAAACCGATATAATTCTGTTTAAATCTGTAGCTTAGAGGACATAGTTTTCATGTTGAAATATAAATACATTCTTATCTCTTCATTTTTGCTTATTTTGTTGGCTTCCTGTTCTTCATCCAAGAATACGAGCGGAACAAGATGGTATCATTCATTCAATACTCGTTACAACGTTTATTTCAATGGAGATATGGCTTATCAGGAAGCGATGAAAGCACAACAAGAAAATTACACAGAAAATTATACCGAAACCATTCTGATGTTTCCCGTAAGTGCTTTGCCTAAAGACAAACAGAATCCGGGAGGTCCTTTTGACAGGTCGATTGAAAAAGGAGTAAAAGCGATTAAAACTCATTCGATACAAACAAAACCGGAACGAAAAGCCGGAAAAAGAAATGACCCAAAATATCAGGAATGGATGAGTCGAACTGAGTATAATCCATTCCTTCATAATGCATGGATGTTAATGGCTAAATCGCAATTTCATAATGCTGATTTTTTGCAGGCTGCCAGTTCATTTTCGTACATTGCCCGTTTATATTCTTCTCAACCCGAAATTTCGATAGACGCTAAAATTTGGCAAGCTCGATGTTATGCGGAATTGGACTGGTTTTATGAAGCGGAAGATATTTTCTCTAAAATTAAAAAAGAAAATCTATCCAATAAACTTCAAAACTGGTATTCAACGGTTTATGCTGATTTGTTAATTAAGCAAAAAATGTATTCTCAAGCCGTTCCTTATTTGCAAACAGCGATTCAAACAGAAAAAAATGGCTTGCAAAAAAATAGANAAAGAAAGATATTTGTTGGGACAAATCTATGGTCTTCTTGGAGAGAGAAATTTAGCATACAACGCTTTTGGCGAGGTTTCCAGTTCGAGTTCGCCTTACGTTTTGTCTTTTAGCGCAAAAATCCGTCAAACCGAAGTATACGCCGGAGGAGATACGACTAGAGTTACTCGTCAACTTCGCAAAATGGCTAAAAGCAGTAAAAATAAAGATTATTTAGACCAATTGTACTACGCCTTGGGAAATGTTTATATGACTGTTCCCGATACCACAAAAGCAATAGCCAGTTATGAATTAGGTGTCGAAAAAAGCGTTCAACAAGGAATTGATAAAGCGTTGAATCAAATTCGATTAGGAGATATTTATTTCGAGCAAAGAAAATTCATTCCGGCTCAACCCAATTATTCGGAAGCCTTGGGGCAATTAAAAAAAGAAGATGAAGCTTATCCTCGCGTTTCCAAACGCTCGGAAATATTGGATGAATTAGTCATTTATGTAGAAGCCGTTGAGCTACAAGACAGTTTGCAACGTTTGTCCCGAATGACAGAAGCCGAACGCTTAGATGTTATTAATCAAATTATTGCCGACCTCAAGAAAAAAGAAGAGGAAGAGCAGAAAAAGCAAGACCGAGAAGATTATTTAGCACAGCAAGAAGACATCCGTTCGCAAATGCCCGGAGGAAGACCCATGCCTTCCGGTGCTGCAGGAATGATGACATCTCCGGGGGATGAAGGCTTATTCTATTTTTACAATCCACAAGTGGTTGCTGTTGGGAAAAATACCTTCCAACAACGATGGGGACGAAGAAAATTGGAAGATGATTGGCGCCGCCGGAATAAAACCAACCCAATGTCTGACTCTTTTGCCGAAGAAGAAGATTTGGCGAATGTTGAAGGTTCAGAAAATGCTGATTTTGAAACAGAATTGGAAAACAAAGAAATCGAAGAAACTGTTGCTTTATCTACTGACCCTCACGACCCTCAGTTTTATTTGCAACAAATACCGACCACAGAAGAAGAAATTGAAGAATCCAACTTGATAATAGCCGATGGATTATATAATATGGCAGTTATTTACAAAGACCGATTGGAAGACATTGAATTGGCTTTGGAAACATTCTTTCTTCTAGACTCTCGCTTCCCGGCTAACGACCATAAATTAATGGCTTATTTCCATACTTACTTAATTTATTTGAGAGAAGGAAATATGCCAATGGCTAATACTTATAAGCAAAAAATAAGAACCGAATTCCCTGAAAGTGAATATGCAATAGCGATGGCTGACCCGGATTATGAATATAATTTGAAGATGATGGAAGTTGTTCAAGATTCTCTTTATCAGGATACTTATCAGGCTTATTTAGATGGCGATGTGAATCGGATTCGCAGGAATTATCAGCTTGTTTCGACGAAATACAATCAATCGAAGTTAATGCCAAAATTCATCTTCTTGAATGCATTGAGTTATGTTCAAACAAATGATGCAGATAAATTCAAAGAAGAATTACGTACTTTGATTGACAAATATCCTAATGCAGATGTTTCTATTTTGGCATCGGAAATGATGAAAGGATTCCAAAGAGGATTATTACTTTCGACTTCAGGAGATAATATGCTGGCAAGAGGTGGATTGTTTAATATGCGATTTGGTGGAGAACTTGGTGAATTGTCAGAAGAAATATTGGCATTAGAATTTTCGACAGAAATAAATACGCCTTATCAATTATTACTCATTTATCCACAAGGAACTATCAATGATAGTTATCTTCTATATACAGTCGCAAGTTTTAACTTTGGAAATTTCATTGTTAACGATTTTGATTTGGAACGAACAAATATTGGTGAAATCGGAATGTTACAAATAAAAGGATTCAATCATTTTTCCGAAATCACACAATACATGCAAATGATATATGGGCCGGAAGGTTATGCTGCCGAAATGGAGCAAGCAGTAATTATTGTGCCTATTTCGCTTGAAAATTATGATATTCTGACCAGAGGAAAAAGTTTAGATGATTATTTGACTTTCTTTGAAGAGAATTTTGGAAAAGAAAACCAAAATATGGTGGAACGATGGAGATTGAAACGAGAAGAAGAACTGGAAACAATCCCGGAGGAAACCGCAGAAATGGAAGAAATGGAAGAAGAATTAGAAGCTACGGATTTGTTGCCTGAAACAGAAATAGATGAAGACGCAGAAGAAGAATTGATAGAAATAGAAGACGAAGATATTATTATTCCGGAAACGCAGGAACAAGATGCAATTTTGGTCGAAGAACCTTCAGCACTTGAAACAGCAGCAGATGAAGTGGATGATGTATTTAATCAGGCTTCTGATATGTTTGACAATGCAAATGATAAAATAGACGAAATTATGAATGACCCGATTAGGGGCATTTCAAATCTTTTCAAAAAGAAGCAGCCTTCTAATGCGATTGACGAATATGCGAAGGAGCAAGAACAAGCCGAGAAAGAGCGACAAAAACAACTGAAAGAAGCGCAAAAAGAAAAGGAAAAGTTGCAAAGAGAGCTTCTCAAACAGCAAGCGGAAGAAGAAAAGGCTTTGTTGAAAGAAAAGAGAAAGAGAGAAAAAGAGCTGGAACAATTGAAAAAGCAGGAAGAAAAAGCGAAAGAAGACGAAAAGAAACGGCTTCAGAGAGAAAAAGAAGATGCTCGCAAACAAAAAGAAAAGGATAGAAAAGACGCGCAAAAATTGAAAGAACAAGAACGTAAAGCGAAAGAAAAGGAGCGGGAAGAAGCGCGCAAGCAAAGGGAACAAGAACGTAAAGAAGCACAAAAAATAAGGGAGCAAGAGCGCAAAGCAAAAGAAAAAGAACGCGAAGAGGCTCGCAAGCAAAAAGAAAGAGAGCGAAAACAGAATCAGAAAGATAGAAAGAAATAAAATGAATACCTCTCCCCCCGCCCTCCCCACAAGGGGAGGGAGCCAGGGCGCAGAATTCTGCATTAGGGATGATATTTTTTAGAATGCTGAAAATATCGCTACTCTAGCTCCCTCCCTTGTGGGGAGGGCGGGGGGAGAGGTCCTAAACAAGATACAGAATGAAAAACGGAAAACTTTTATGGGCTGACGATGAAATTGACTTATTAAAGCCGCATGTCCTTTTTTTGGAAGACAAAGGTTATGAAGTTGTAACTGTTTGCAGCGGACAAGATGCCATTGACTCTTCAAAAGAAAATGCTTTCGACCTCATCTTTTTGGATGAAAACATGCCCGGATTAAGCGGTTTGGAAACCTTGGCAATAATAAAAGAAAGCAATCCGACAGTTCCTGTTATTATGATTACCAAAAGTGAAGACGAAGGAATTATGAATCAGGCAATTGGAAGTAAAATTGCGGACTATTTGATTAAGCCGGTAAATCCGCATCAAATTCTACTTTCCATTAAAAAAAATCTGCATAAAAATCAAATTATAACAGAAACAACCACTTCCGGTTATCAGCAAGAATTTATGAAAATCGGGATGCAAATCAACGATTCGTTTACAAGCGAAGATTGGAAAGAGGTTTATAAAAAGTTAATTTATTGGGAATTAGAACTAGAAGAGTCTCAAACCGGAATGACCGATTTACTTCGAACTCAAAAGGTGGAAGCGAATCAAGTTTTTGGAAAATTTATCAAAAAAAATTATGAAAAATGGGTCACCGATTCGAGTGATTCTGAACGACCTTTACTTAGTCCGGATATTTTCAAAAAGAAAATATTTCCCTTGTTAGATAATGATGAAAAAGTATTTTTTGTTTTAATTGATAATTTTCGTTTAGACCAATGGCGGGAAGTCGAGGATACATTGGCTGAATTTTTCACTTTCCAAGAAGATTTATACTTTTCAATTCTTCCCACAGCCACTCAGTATGCGCGGAATTCTATCTTTTCCGGTTTAATGCCGGCTCAAATAGAAAAAATGTTTCCCGAACTTTGGGTTGACGAAGAGTCGGAAGAAGGAAAAAACTTGAATGAAGCCCCTCTCATTCAAACACAAATAGATCGTTTTCGGAAAAAATATACTTTTTCATATCACAAAATCAACGATTCCAATTATGGAGAAAAACTTTTGCAAAATTTCAATCAATTAGACAATTATCAGTTAAATGTGATTGTCCTTAATTTTGTAGATATGCTTTCTCATGCACGAACAGAATCCAAAATGGTGCGGGAGTTAGCATCGACTGAAGCGGCTTATCGTTCGTTGACTCGTTCGTGGTTTAAACATTCTACGGCAATGGAATTGTTTCGCAAAATTGCAGAAAAGGGATGTAAAGTTGTTTTGACTACAGATCATGGAACGATTCGAGTGACAGAGCCAATAAAAGTGATTGGAGATAAAAATACAAATACCAATCTTCGTTATAAATTAGGGAAAAATCTATCTTATAATCCCAAAGAAGTATATGAAATTGCGAATCCATTGAAATTTGGACTCCCTGCTCCCAATGTTAGCACAAAATACATCTTTGCATTAAATGATGATTTTTTTGCTTATCCGAACAACTACAATTATTATGCTTCCTATTATATGAATACATTTCAGCATGGAGGAATTTCTATGGAAGAAATGATGATTCCTTTGATTACATTAGAGCCTAAATAAAAAATATCAGGATGGTTTGACCACCCTGATATTCGAAATTCTACATAATGCAAAGCTCTCGATCTATGGATTCGTAGAATTTCTGGGGAATTGCCTCACGGCAACTTTTTTTCAAGTGACGAGTGACACGAGTGACGAGTTGACAAGTGCGCGAAGCGATGATAAAGGCTTTCCTAAATTATTCTGCTGGCGCGGATTTGTAATCCGTGCCCTTACAATCCGCTTTATCCGCGTTCTATTGGCAACTTTTTGACACCGCTCACCATTTTTAATCCTTTAATAATTCCTTCAATTGAGCATATCGACCACGCACAACGCCCTCTTGATCTGTTAAGATAAATGTTGGCGTTCCGACAATACCATAATTACGAAAATTCACACCCTCAAAACCGTCAAAATCGCAAATTCTGTCTTCCCAAAGAAATCCGGAGGAAGTATATTCAAAGACTTCTTGAGAAATATCTGCAGCAATTGAAATTACCCGAATTTGATTATCAGCAAGCAAACTGTATCTGTTTTTTAATATCTCCAATTCGTTATGACAACTTCCGCAACCGGTTTCGTAAAATACCAACAAACTATTTTTCGGCAAAAAAGATATTTCTCCAATCTGTATTTCCGGAGCAAGTTGCCCATTGAGTGGCATTGTTAAATATTCGGTGCCCAATTCAGCCAACAAATAATCTTTTCCATATCGACTAAATAAACGAATAAACGCTTGCGTCAGTTCGCGGCGAAGCAACATATCATTAACTCTATCCAACATTTTTCGACTGTCGGAAAGCAACTGCGTATCATCCTCCAGATTCAATTCATACCAAAAATCCATTGTCAATTGCCAAAATCCACTCGTGTATAAATCATTGAAATCAATCTTTTCAGTAATGAATTTCTGCTGGGAAAAACGAACCGCTTCTTCTGATTGATTGAAAAAACTACTTGTTCCCGTAAGGCAGCTTAATATTTCTATCAATCGTGCAGCGTACAACGAACTTTGATTTATCTCCATTTGATGAGCAGCATATTGTTTTTCCAAATCTTTTCTTTCTTGACTCAGAGACATATAGAAAATGTCTTTCATTTGCCACATATTTAATCCGGATTCAACCAGTCGATATTTTTCAATTAATTGC
>JGI996J12353_1000199_pt1 | contig 17146 bp, 8 predicted proteins | sample IntmicLarv5ML5BL_FD_12353 | JGI IMG/M metagenome (IMG submission 12353) | reverse complement strand
ATGGCAGGAATTACAGCTACAAGCCACAAAATACCTTGTTCTGCAAAAGCAGATTGTGTTGTTGCGTTTTTCTCGTCAAAGCCAACAAATGCAAGAACAAATCCGGGAACCACGCCACCCAAAGCCATTCCAGCCTTGAAGAATATTCCCGTTAGAGCATTTACGATACCAGAAATTCTTTTACCTGTTGTGTGTTCACCATAAGATATTACTTCAGGAACCAAAGCCCACATATAACCAGTTGCAACAATTACTCCTGTTGATTTAATAAATTGGGCAACCAAAACCAACCATACTTGCGTTTTGAGTGCCGGAATTACCGATATAATATAGAGTAATATCATTCCGAAAATAGCAATAGACAAGAATACGTAAAACATTTGCTTTTTCCCAATTGTCCGTTTAATCGCGGGCACCATTGGCATAAAGATAAACGCGGGAATAGAACCTAATGCTGCAAAATAAGGCAACCAATCGGGCGCTTGTACATTGTAAATCATGTAGTAAGAACCGGCTGAATTTCCTATTGCCATCATCGCAAAAGCAGTAATAAAGAAGAATGCCAATACTCGTAAAGGACCATTGTGTTTAAACTCCATCCACAAATCGGAGACTTTTACATCTTCAGTATCTTTCTCGTCCATAACTACTCGCTCTTTTGTTTGAGTATAGCAGAAAATCAATAATGCTAAACCTGCAACAGCGTAAATTGTCATCGTGATAAACCATGCATTTCCTGATTCCGGTGAGTTGATTTTTCCATCCGGAGAAAGTAATTTTACAAGACTTGGAATACCGTAAGCAACTGCTAATCCTCCCAAATTGGCAAGGAACATACGAGTGGAAGTCAGTTTGGTAATTTCGTCCGTATCGCGTGTAAGAGAAGCATTTAAAGCTCCATAGGGAACGTTTATTAAGGTGTAACACATCGACAGACCAACGTATGTAATATAGGCATATACCAATGAACCTGAAAATCCGTTCCAGAAACAAAGAATAGCAAAACCGGTAAGCGGAATGCCGCCTAAAACGAGATAGGAGCGATACTTTCCGAGTTTGGGATTGTGCTTGTCAACAAATGCGCCTACGAGCGGGTCCCATGCAACATCGACCAGACGGACAATGAGAAACATGATAGCGGCGGTTGCCGCAGGTAGTCCAAAAACATTTGTGTAAAAAATAAGAAGATATTGGGCAACCGTCTGATAAATGAGGTTTTGCGCCAAATCTCCAGAGCCGAAGCCGATGCGTTGCAACATTGAGAGTTTATAAAAACCTTTCGATTCGGTCGTTGCTTGTGATGTTGTACTCATGATATTTTATTCAATTTGTATAATTTATTTATTTTATTTCTCTGTTGTAAATGGTGATGCGGGCAATCCTTCTTTATTTTTCAAGTTTGCTCCAGCCGGATTATCTGCCCAAGCATATCTAACTACTTGAGGATTCGTTATTCTGTTGTTCCATACTCTTACTTTATTGTGGGCGATTACTGCAGCATTAGCCCATACAAATTGTTTGTCGGAACCCGCGATAGCGAAACCTTCAAGCAGATTGTTGGCATACAATCCTGAACCGGTTGACGAAAAAGTAAGTATTATGCTGTTGCCTTCAGTTACTGCATTATCCAATAAAGGACCGTTACTTGTGATATTTGTTTCGTTATATGCGACCCGTTGCGCTTCTAAAGATAAGCGATGACCGACATCCTTTTTGTTTAAGGGATGTATGTCGTTCCATTCACCAAGGTCGATAGCGACAGCCATACCGGTATAAGGTAAGCTCAAAGTTTGGCGTTGCGCTTCTCTTAGTTCAGCCCAACCGCTTTCAATCGGTGCTTTTTGAGTTTTCATAAAGTTGGCTAATTGCACATAGATGAAAGGCAATTGTGGATTGTTCCATTGCGCGCGCCAATCGTTAATTAAGTTAGGAAATAGTGTTTTGTATTCCTCCGCACGTCCTGCATTGGATTCGCCTTGATACCAGATAACGCCTTTTACTGAATAGTTCAATAATGGACTAATCATTCCATTAAATAATCCCATTGGTTTGTATTGAAATGTCGTTTGAGAAGCCGGAGATTTTATTTCTGCACCAACTTTATAGAACCAGTCGCCTGTCAAGTCAATAGATTGATTGTCTGCGATTATCTGGTATGGCTTGTCTTCTACAAAGCCACCTTGTGCGGAATTGCTTACTACGCGGATAGTAATGTTGTTTTTTCCTTCTTTCAATAATCCGGCAGGAATGGTGTAGATGCGTGGCGGATACTGATATGTAATTGTGCCAACAAATTTGCCGTTGACAAATGCGGAGTCACTGTCAACAATACATCCTAAGCGCAGAATTGCATCTTTTCCTGTCATGGAAGCTGGAACTTCAATGTCTTTGCGAAACCAAATTGAGCCACAATGATTATCCAAACCTTTATCAGCCCAATAGCCGGGCAACGAAATCGTGTTCCAATCTGAAACATCCCAATCGGTTTGGTTCCAATAAGATGTGCCTTTCTCTTTTGCATTCAATTCGTTTTGCCAATCCTGACTTTTTTCCCAATCAGCGTTTTTTACACTATCAACATAAGTAGGAGTGTAGAGCCGTGTCTCTTCGAGATAGTTGGGATAATCTCTTTTTAATGCCGCTTCACTTAACCACGCTTCAGCAGGAGAACCGCCTACTGCAGTGCGCAATAATCCAATAGGAATTTGATATTTTTCATGCAATTCTTTCGCAAAAAAGTAAGCGACTGCTGAAAAATCAAGAATATTCTCAGGGGTGACCGATTTCCATTCTCCGCCTTTCATATCAATTTCTGCTTCTTGAAAATTGTAATGAAGAGGAACGTGGAACAATCTTATTTTGTCGTTACTTGCTTGTTGTGCTTCGTCTTTGTACAAATCCAGCGTGCGTCTTATGGGTAATTCCATGTTGGATTGACCGGAACAAACCCATACATCCCCGAATAATATGTCTTTCAGTACAATGTTGTTGATTTCCATTGAGAAAGGCCCACCGGCTAATTGCGCAGGCAGTTCAATCGTCCAATTACCTTGTTTGTCTGCTTTTGTTTTATAGGATTGTCCTTGAAATTTGATAATTACAGTTTCATTTTTAGAAGCCCAACCCCATATTTTTGTGGGAACTTCTCGTTGCAATATCATGCCATCGCTAATTAGACGCGGCAATTTCACTTCTGCTTTTGCAAAGAGCGAACAAAGACACATTAACATTATAACAGAAATGCCGGAAGCGATTTTTTTAGCCATTGTACTCATCTCTATTTTTCCTACTTTATGCGTTTTACAGGCGATTCGTTCATAAATAAATAGCTGTCTTTATAGCCTCCAAAGTCCACGACAATTTTTTCGAACACTATGCCGGGGTCTAATGGTTTTACAACGAGATTGTACATTTCGTCATCTGATGTAGGTAGTTTGAGTTTAGCCTGTTTTGCGACCACGCGCCGCGCTACTGTCGGGTAAAATGTAGTGTAAATGTTTTCCGGTTTTTCGTTCAAATCGGAATTGAAATTTATGATTTTTTCTTCGCCATTGGCAAAACCTACACTATATCTGTGTCCTACAGCGTTGTGAAACGACAAGGTAGATTTTACAACAACAATCACAGTTACAGAATCAATTTCTTGAGGAAGTTGCATTTTGTACGAAAGCGATGCTCCATCAACCGCTTTTGTATAAGGCATCAAAGCAATGCCGCTCAAGGTGCGTCCCATATAAGGAATTACCGTCCAAGTTGCGTCTTTTGTATCTGTAGAAGTGAAAAAATGTTCGGCTTCCATCGACACAACGCCATTTTGAGCGGTAAATACATAATTTCCTGTGGTTTCGGTATCTTCAACGCGGAAAATCTCCGGTAAAGTATCGGCTGGGAAATTGTCGTTCCACGAAGTGTAACCAATTTTCTTTTGAGTCATCATTCCGTTCCATTTGCCGCCTGACATTACTTCGTTGTATTCTTTGTTCAATGCGGCATCACGCGCAAAAGTGCGTTCGACTTTGTCGGCCCATGCGTTTGCTTGTGGATTGTTTTCTTTGTATAATTTGTGATTCATTGCCTGCGCATAATACATTTCATAAAGATTGTACATTGCTTGCACCGGAAAAAGTATCAACTGCTGATAAGCATCACGATACTCCGGCTTTAGTGAAATGTATTGTCTAAGAGCTTCTGCTTCGAGTTTGGCATATTCATCGGATACTTGTTTCCATTCGCCTATTTCGAGATTGTATGTGTTGCGGTCAAGCATTTCCGGCGTAACCCGACCGTTATACTTACTGTATAAATTCAAAATACGCGCAGCTTCGTCTGCTTGTTCTTCGCCAAATTGTTGTGCGCAAAAGTGGCGTGAATGTTCCAATAAATTGGAAGCCGTGTATTTTTTCGGATTCCAAGCCATATCCAAAAACAGCGTTATGGGATATTCCATTGGTTTCAAATCGCCAACATTTACCACCCAAATTCTATCAACTCCATAATCGTAAGTCAATTGCAGTTGTTCCCACACATTTTGTATTGGCGTAACGTTTAGCCATTTGTAGTTGCGCGGCGCACCTACATAATCAAAGTGGTAATACATACCGTATCCGCCTTTACGTGGCTTGTCGGATAGGTTTGGCAACTTGCGAACATTTCCCCAGTTATCATCGCACAACAGCAATGTTACATCGTCAGGAACGCGCATTCCGCGGTCGTAATATTCCTGTACTTCTTTGTAAAGTGCCCACACTTGCGGTGTTTTATCGGCTTTTTTTTCGGTTACTTTTTCTATTATTTTTCGTTGGTCTTTCACTATGTTTTCCAAAAGCGAAATGTTAGCGCCATCACCCATTGGCTCATCGCCATCGCCGCGCATACCTAACGTAACAATGGTTTCGTAATCTTTCATGCGTTCCATGCCGCCACTCCAAAATTCTTGCAGCGTTTTGGTATTTGTGCTGTAATTCCACGCGCCATCGCCGTAACGTCTCCATTCATCGTGAGCGCGTCCCATAGGTTCGTGATGCGTAGTGCTGATTACAATGCCCATTTCGTTTGCAAGCGCACCTGTCAATGGGTCGTCATCAAAGAATGCAGCGGGAGGCCACATTGCCGGCCAAAGGAAATTTCCTTTCAAACGAAGAATAAGTTCGAATACTTTTTCGTAAAACTGACTGTTTAATCCGCCAAAAGTTTGTCTGCTCCAAGTGGTCAGACAAGGAGCTTCGTCATTTAAAAATATACCGCGATATTTAACCGCTGGTTCGCCATCGGTATATGTTCCCGGTTTTACGAATAAATCTTGTTGTTTTGTAACAGGCACGTCCGCCCAATAATACCAAGGAGATACACCTATTTGAGAAGATAGTTCATATATTCCGTATATCGTACCTCGTTTATCGCTTCCGGCAATAACTAATGCTTGATTTATGCCTTCTTCCGGATGTTCAATTGTTTTGATGATATATTTTTCATTCTTGCCAAGAATGTCTTTTGCTTCTATTTGATTGTTTTTAATGAGTTTGTCGATGAATGTCGATTTTCCTACAGTTCCGATAATGACTACATTTTTATTTTTGCCATTTTCCGGCAGCGTTCCGGTTACAGAGTAAATGTCTTTGCGCAAGTCTTCGGCAGCGCGCAATACGCCGGCGAAATCAGCATCGTCTACAAAAACAGATGCCGGATTTCCATCTTCTGCTAATGGAAAATAAGTTGCTTCTTTTTGATTTGAAATAAATTGTTTGGCCGCAAATGTCTCAAAATTGAAACCTGAAATTAAAAAAAAGACCAACAAAATAATTGAATGTTTATTCATTTTTATCATGATATTTTCGATTTAAATAAAAATAGGAGATTTAACCAAAATTATATAATGCAAATTTATAAAAGATATGTTTCCTGTTAAGATTATAATGTATCATATAATTAATCGCTCTGTAACATGTTTCTTATGCCTGTAACATTTTCTTTTTTATATGTTACATCTGCAGAAAAAGAAGTTATATGTTCTATTAATTTCCTATATTTGCATATATTTTCTTAATCTAATACTAATAGAATAAACAGGATATGAAAATGAAGATTTCTTTTTTGGTCTGTTTTTTTTTCGTGTTTGCTAATACTTCTATCATTGCGCAAATCGGAAAATTTTATTCTCCCGATAAAGATTTATCTAATAGCTTGATAAATCAGGTATATCAGGATAAAAAAGGATTTATTTGGATTGCGACTGAAAATGGGTTGAACAAATTCGATGGGACTAAGTTTACCATCTATATGCACTCTTCTGATGATTCGACTTCTATAAAGAACAATTATGTGAGAACCATTTTTGAAGATACTTCCGGTAATTTTTGGGTGGGTTGTATTAATGGTTTGATGAAATATGACTGGGCTGGAAATTCTTTCAAGGAGATTAAAATGTATAAAGAAGGAAAGCAAGTTAATCCTCACATTACACGTATTATTGAAAGTAGAGATGGCGAAATCTGGATTGCGACTTCAGGACAAGGTGTTTTCTCCATCAAAAAAGGCGATTCTGATTTTCGTCCGGAATCTCGTCTTTCCAATCTGTTGAACAGTATTTATCTAAACTCAATTTTTGAAGATTCGAAAGGTAATTTGTGGATTGGTTCTGAAAATAATGGACTGAATCTCTATAATCCGTCCACAAAAGAAATCAAGACGTTTACTGCTTCGGATGGAATTAGTAGCGATAATATTTCTTCCATTGCCGAAGATGAGCAGGGAAATATATTTGTTGGTACTTTGACAAAAGGTTTGAATAAATACAATGCTGAAACTCAAAAGTTTGAGGAAATTCCCTATCGTTCCAATATTCAATTGTTGATAAAAGACCTTTTATTAAGCAAAGACAATAATTTATATATCGGTACAGATGGACAAGGCTTGAAATTATATAATAAAGAGAAAAACGTTGTGGAAGATTATGAAATCATTTCTGCTCCGTTTGATTTTTCAACAGGGAAAGTGCATTCTATTCTTCAGGATAGAGATAATAATTTCTGGTTGGGTATTTTTCAGAAAGGAATTATTTTTATTCCGGGTACAGAAAAGAAGTTTAATTATTTCGGATTTAAATCGGTAAAGAATAATCCTATTGGCTCAAGTACGGTTATGTCGATTTTCAAAGACAGGGAAGGAATTACTTGGGTTGGAACAGATAGCGAAGGGATATATGGTATCAACGAAAAAGGGAATCGAATTGCTCATTATCAACAGAATGCGTCTCCAACTTCTATCTCCAATATTATATTGAGTATTTTTGAAGATTCTGAGAATAATCTTTGGGTTGGTTCATATACTAAAGGTTTGGCTAAATTAAATCGAAAGACAGGTCATTGTGAATATATTCCTGAATTACAGAATGATAAAATATATTGTATAAAGGAAGATAATAATAAGAATTTGTTGATTGGTACTTATGGCTCAGGCGTTTATAAATTAAATTTAGAAACCAAGTCTATCACACATTTTGAATCAAGGAAAAGTGAGACGGATGACTTTTCTGTTGACGAGCTTAGTAATGACTGGGTGAACGATATTTTGATTGATAGCGAGGGTTTGATTTGGATTGCTCATTACAAAGGGGTCAGTTGCTTTAACGAAAAAAAGAATACTTTTATTAATTATTTAAATCAGAATACTTTATTGCCTTTGACGGTTGTTTATACTTTGTCTGAAGATAGAGCGGGTAACATTTGGATTGGAACTTCTGATGGTCTGAATGTTTTCAACAAGAGAGATAGCTCTATGAAGAGGTATACAACTAAAGATGGATTGCCGAATAATGTAATTTGTGGCATTTGTGAAGATGAGCAAGGTAATCTTTGGATTAGTACTTATTTGGGTATTAGTAAGTTTATTGTATCTGAAAATCGTTTTATCAATTATTATGCTGGAGATGGTTTGCAAGGAAATGAATTTACGCGAGGAGCTAGTTTTAAGGATGAAAAAGGGCAAATGTATTTTGGTGGAATATATGGAATTACAAGTTTTTATCCCCAAGAGATTACAGATAGGAAAAAGGAATTGAAGGTTATTATAACCGATTTTTATGTTTTCAATCAATCCGTGAAATATGGAGATAAATCAGGAAAACATGATATTATTACGACATCAGTGATTGATGCTGAAACGTTTACTCTTGCTCATGATGATAATACTTTTAGTATTAAATTTTCAACATTGGATTTTTTAAATCCCGAACGGATTGTGTATCAATATATGATAGAAGAAATGGGACATAACTGGATAAATGCTTATTCGGGTGTAGATGGAATTTCTTATACGAATCTTAATCCGGGTGTTTATACATTCAAAATTCGAGCGCGCGATTATGATAATTATTCGGAAGTAAAAATTATAAAAATAACGATTACTCCTCCGTGGTATCAATCTCCGATTGCGTATACGGTATATGTTATCTTGAGTGTTTTCCTTATTTTGCTTGTTGTCAATTATATACGCTCGCGAATGCAGCATCGGCGCGAGGAAATGAAAAGACAGCATCAGGAACAGATTAATGAGGCTAAATTGCAATTTTTTATTAATATTTCTCATGAGATACGCACTCCAATGACTTTGATTATAAATCCATTGGAAAAACTTTTATCCGAAAATAAAGACCCTGAATTGCAGAAAACGTATCTGATGATTCATCGGAATGCTCAACGGATTCTTCATCTTATTAATCAGTTGATGGATATCCGGAAACTGGATAAAGGGCAAATGCGTTTGCATTTTCGAGAAACGGATATGGTTGGTTTTATTGAAGATGTAATGATGACTTTTGAGTATTTGTCTCAGAGAAAGAATATTAACTTTAAGTTTAACCATGAGGACGAAAAATTAAATGTGTGGATTGACTTAAATAATTTTGATAAAGTATTGCTGAATATATTGTCGAATGCATTTAAATATACTTCCAACAATGGTAATATAAGCGTTAATTTGTCAACCGGATTTGACGAAAATGCAAAAAAATCGCTCCAAAAATATTTTGAAATTGTAGTTTCGGATGATGGCATTGGTATTGATAAAAACAGAATAGAACAAATATTTGAGCGTTTTTATCAGATTAGAAATGATTTCAATAACTCTAATTTTGGAACGGGCATTGGATTGCATCTTTCACATTCACTTGTCGAATTGCATCATGGTATTATCTATGCCGAAAATAGAGAAGATACCAATGGAACGCGCTTTGTTATCCGTTTGCCTTTGGGATGCGACCATTTAAATGCACAAGAGTTGGAAAGTGGAAGTGGAGAGATTCGTAAAATTCTTTCAGAACCGTTTCCTAGATTGCCTATTACTGCTGATTTTTTGAATTGTGATGAAAAAAACCGGGATAAAAAGACAAAACCCAAAACAAAGTACAAGATATTGGTTGTTGATGATGAGGACGAAATCCGGGAATATATAAAAGAAGAATTGTCTTCTGAATACAAGTGTATTGTGTGTGAGAATGGCAAAAAAGGATTAGAATTAGCATTGACAGAGCAACCGGATTTGATTGTTAGTGATGTGATGATGCCGGAAATGGATGGAATTACATTCTCTCGAAAAGTGAAGCAGAACATTAACGTGAATCACATTCCGATTGTATTGCTTACGGCCAAATCGTCTCCTAAAAGCAAAATTGAGGGATTGGATATTGGAGCTGATGCTTATATTTCCAAGCCGTTTAGTACCGATTTGTTGAAAAGTACGATTGTAAATCTGATAGAAAATAGAGAGCGATTAAAAACTAAATTTAGTGGTTCTCAACAGCAAGAGGACAAGATTCAAAAGATAGAGATGAAATCTTCCGATGAGTTATTGATGCAACGCATTATGAAAATTATCAATGAAAATCTTTCTAATCCTGAGCTTAGTGTGGAAATGTTGGCGGCGAATGTTGGACTAAGTCGCGTTCATATACATCGAAAATTGAAAGAATTAACCAGTCAATCGGCTAGAGATTTCATCAGAGGTATTCGTTTGAAACAAGCTGCACTTTTGTTGTCCAGCAAAAAAATCTCCATATCGGAAGTCGCATACGCAACCGGATTTTCTAATTTGTCGCATTTTTCCAATTCTTTCCGTGAATTTTATGGAATGTCCCCGAAAGAATATACCGAAGCTCATTTGGGGAAATCGACAGCATCAGATGCTTAATGTAATTTTTTTCCAGCTTACTGGCTACTAAACAATGCTTCCTAATGGAAGCTTAATGTAGTTTTGTGAAAATTTTGTTCAATCCTGATTTTCTTGCTTGTGAATGTTGCAATTGTCGCTTGATGTGATATAATCGCCCGTCTTTGACAAACTTGGCTCCTGTTTGCTTGAACCAGAATGATACTTTGTTTTCTGTGCATAAATTATGAAGTTCCATAATCCATTCATAATCACAAATGCGCGCATTGTAACCCGATTCTCCTCCGGCAACAATCTGTTCTATCCAAGTTCCAATATCGTAGGAGCGCAAATCGACTTTTTCCAGCAAAGGCTCACAAATGATGATTTTGTGCTTTATTGGAGCGGCTTTGTAAATCGGCAAACGATAATCGGCTCTTTCTTGATTTTCAATAGTGCAACAAATAGTAACATTGTCATAACCTTCGCCCCAATCATCGGGTAATGATTCATAAAAGCGGTCGATGCGTTTGGTAATCATCATGAAATTCAAGTCACTTCGGAGGCGCATCATTTCCCAAGCTTCAGCGCGCCAAGAATCAGCATCTTCTAGGAAAAAGTCGGAAGTGAAACAGGTGTAGACCATGGTTCCGGATGGGATTTTGTATTCGCCGTTTCGCTTTTTTTGTATCGGCAAGTCAAAGTTTTTCGTTTTGCTTACAATGGAGCTGTCAATGCCGCGCTTGGAATCGCCACGATAAACGTAACAATGTTTGCATCCCGGACTTAATTTGTGGCAACCGTGCCATAGGTTCCACATTTTGGATTTTGCTTCAATTCCATTTTTTGGCATATTACTGATTGCTGTTTGTTTGCTGTAAAGATATGAATAATTGCATTAAAAGTTGCTAATAGAACGCAGATGAAGCGGATTAGGCAGATGAACGCGGATTTTAGTAATATATAAATCCGCGTTTATCCGCCCAATCCGCATTATCTGCGTTCCATTGGCAATCTTTGAAACACCCTTATTCGATTACAAACCCATATAAACCTTTTTAATTAAAGCGGTTGACTGCTTATTTATATCTTGGTTTACAATCTTTTGTTCGCTTTTTTCCAGCAAAGCATAATTGCTTGAATGCTCTTTCAAGAAATCAGTCAAAATATCTTTGCTCAAAAGGCCAATTACCTTTCCCAAATCCTTGGGCACCGATATTTCTCCAATTTTACTGACAACATTATTCAATCTGTTTTCTGTTACATATTCTTCCGTAATAGCCAAAATCGTCTTTAGTTGCTCGCTATAAGTTGGTTGCACAAACAATGACGGTTGTCTTTTCTTTACAGATTTTTTCTCCGCAAATCGACTGTTTTTGCTTTTTAGAAGCAATCGAGAGCCATTTCTGAAAAAGACTGTTTCTAACGGACGAATGACTGTTCCTTCACAAATATTGTCTTCAATCGGAGGTAAACCCAGCCATTCTGCAATTTGACTTTGAAAAGTATTGGGGTATTGCAAACATTCGTCTAATGTTCCTTGATGCAGAGATTTAGCATAGAAAAAAATTTCTTCTTCAAAGAATTTGTTCATCTCCTCAACTGAAAGATATTTTCTGTTTTCCGTTCCTTGAACATATAAATCGAATGCGTAAAATTCATGAAAAGGGCAATAAAACACCCCTTTTTGAATGCACATCACTTTGGAATTATTCTTTACATCCGGATGAGAATATTTGCCGCCAAACATTTCTCCATATATGGACAGTGATTCGAGGTCGATGTATTTTTCTTTCACTCGGTGAAATAATCGAATCGCTTTTTCTCTATATCTTTCGAGTAATTCCTCGTAATTATAGAACATTTCTCCTTCTTCGACGAAACTTGTTCTTTTGGCAAAGCGCACATCTTGTCCGTTTGTGATAAAACAGCAATTCGCTCCGTGTACCTTCTCTTGTACTACGTATTGTAAGGAATCCAATCCTTCCAACTTAATTCTCTCCATGAAATCCTTATTGTAGGTGTTTTCTATGGAATTATACTTCTTAAATTCTAACATAACTACTTATGCTTTAAAAATTAAACATCGTTGACTTAGATGTGAAGGAGAGTTGTTTCTGCAATGAAAGGCAAATGCGCAACATTTTTCATCATAGATGAAAATCTCGTTCTAAATCTAAGTTTGTTTGAATGGGGATGTAATAAGAAAAGAAAGGTGGTAAGTCTGTTCAATTCGTCAGCCGTCGTTACAAGCTTTCAAACTTTTCGAATACAAAAGTAGAAATATTTAATTAATAATGCAAAATATTTTGTCATTTTTCTGTTTTTAAGTCCGTAAATTTATGGTTTTTCCCTTTGAAATCTGATTCATTGATTGTTGTTTGTCTTTTGTTTTATTTGCTATTAATAAGATTGTTATAGTAAAAATAGAGAAAAGAATTTGTAATCTCAAACTTTATATTTAACTTTGTAACCGCCGTAACAGTTACGGCGGTAACAGAAGCAAAAAAGATGAAATTCTATAATCGGACAAGTGAATTAGCAGAATTGCGACGAATACAAAATTTAGCATTTAGTGATCATTCTCGTCTTACAGTAGTAACAGGAAGAAGGCGGATTGGTAAGACAAGCCTTGTCATGAAATCGGTTGAAGGTTTGCCAACCATTTACTTATTTGTTGGGCGTAAAAACGAAGCAACGCTTTGTTCGGAGTTTATTCCAATAATTTCTCAATCGTTAAATACATTTGTTCCGGCAGAAATTCGCACATTTCGGTCATTGTTCCAATACCTAATGGAATTGGCTTCAAACAAGCCGTTTAATCTTGTTATTGACGAGTTTCAAGAGTTTTATAATATCAACGAATCAATATACAGCGATATGCAGAACATTTGGGATAGTTATCGGAAAAAATCCCGAATGAATCTGGTTGTATCCGGTTCAATCTATTCATTGATGCAAAAAATATTTCAAAACTCAAAAGAGCCTTTATTTGGAAGAGCGGATAATATTATCAAGTTGTCGGCATTTGATTTGTCAACATTGAAAGAAATCATACATGATTATAGTCCGGAATATACCAATGACGATTTGCTTGCATTTTATTCTTTCACTGGAGGAGTTCCTAAATATGTTGAATTATTCTGTGATAATGGGGTGTTGCGCATGGATGAAATGATTGCGTTTATGATTCGGGAAAACTCACCCTTTATTGATGAAGGGAAACATCTGTTAATAGAAGAGTTTGGTAAAAATTACGGAACTTATTTCTCAATTATAAGTGCGATTTCCGGTGGTATCAATACTCAACCTGAAATTGAAGCTGTGTTAGGAGAGAAAAGTATTGGCGGACAAATTAAGCGGTTGATTGACGATTACAACATCATTGTTCGCCAACGTCCAATATTGGCAAAAGAAGGCAGTCAAACAGTTAGATATGAAATACAAGATAATTTTATTCGTTTTTGGTTCAATTATTTCGAACGTCATCGCTCATTGATTGAAATAAAGAATTTTGTTGGTTTGCAGTCTATCATTAAAGCCGATTATCCGACTTATTCCGGTATAATGCTGGAAAGATATTTTAAACAGCAATTTGCCGAAAGTTTTCAATATCGTATTATTGGTTCGTGGTGGGAGCCTAAAGGCAATCAAAACGAAATTGATATTGTTGCTCTGAAACTGAAGAAAAATCAAGCGATAGCTGTCGAAGTGAAACGGCAAAAGAAGAATTTCAAGCCGGAATTGTTGGCGACTAAAGTGGAACATTTGAAACAGAAGTTATTGTTTGGATATAAAGTCGAAATGCTTTGTTTGTCTCTGGAGGATATGTAGGGTTTGTTTGTTGGGAAATTTACACAAGATTTATTTCGCGCTGATGTTTATTTAGGTGAAACGAAAAGAATTATAGTGAAAAAGTCCTCAACTTTTTACAGTGATTCCCGTTTAACTTGACTCTTCCAAATCCCAATAAAAAAAGCAGCTGCTTTGTCTGTAACTGCTTTACTTGCAGGAGATACCGCAAAGAGTCGAACTCGGGACATACGGATTTTCAGTCCGTTGCTCTATGCGCCTTAAAATACTCGGTAAACCTCGTATTTCTCGGCTACAACTGAGCTATGGTACATTCTTATTGCAGTTGTTTATTAGTTGGGTAACACATTTGAGAACACAAGGCGTTCAATTAATAATTATTTTTTATTCTCTCTTTATAAAACGGCAAATGGCATTTCACATCTGCCGTTTGTTAATTTATTATTTTATTCGATGAAAACCCAATCATCCTTTCTCATTGACTGAACCTTGAATGTGCTGCTAGGCTGCCAAACCGAATTAACCAAATCGTCTATTTCAATTCCTTTTACTGGCTCTTTTTCTTTCTCTATTTCATCATTTGAATTGTCACACGATGTTGTTAATGTTATCATACCGACTAACATTAGCATGAATAATTTAATTGTTTTCATTTTGTTTAATTGTTTAATTTAAAACGGCAAATGATATTTCACACTTGCCGTAATGAATTAATTTTTCAAATTATGCGCATCTTGGCGTAATATCTGATTTTCATTTTCATAAACGACTAGACTTGCGGGGGAATTATTACCACCTCCCGACATTAACCAAACCCAACATTCATACTTAAAATCTCCATTTGTAAATATATAAGCATGATTGCCACCACTTCCATCAGCGTAAAAAGAGCCGTTCGTTAATATTAAATCCGGTTTGTCATTCATTTTACTGTCTAATTTCCATGAAGCATAACGATAATTACCATTTCCCAAATCATCAATTCTTATTCTGTCGGTGCTTGTTTCCATAATAAGAATAGATTGTTCGTATGTTTGCACGCTTTCGTGTAAAGTCTCTCTTTCTGCTTCAATTATTTTTTCTCGCATTCGTTTTTCCTTATCTGATTGATAATTTAGACTAATCAATTTTCCATCACAATCAAGCCAAAGAATTCCATTATGAAGCATTATGCCATTCCATCCCATATCGCTCCAGTCAGTTAACGGATTAGAATTAATGATTTCCTGTTGTAATTTTGAGTCAAAAAGTTCTTCATATCTGTCAAGAAAATCTTGTTTGTTTTTTACCGGAGGCAGTGGGTATTCCCTCTCTAATGGATAATGGACTAAATTACTGACAGCTTCTTTACCTGCTTTCATACTATCAATAAAATTAGAAACTGTGTGTTCAACAGATTCATCGAGTTGTTTCAATTCTTCTTTCAATTCATCTGAATAGCTGTTTTTCGCAGTCTTTTGAATGGTCGTGTCTAAAGGGAAAGAGTCCGTTTGCTCTGTATTTGCTTTTTTCTCCTTGCAAGAAAAGCAAATCAGAATTGTAATTGTTAATAAGCAGATTTTTGTTTTCATATTCTATAAATGTTATTCAGGATAAAGTTAAATCTTTCTTATAAGTAAAAATTAAAATTATCCTAATTGCTTTTGCAATGATAAGTGACAAACGATATTTCATTTTTGCCTTCTAAAAATATTTATCCAATTTTTCTTTTTTTACTACAATAGTACTATCTTTCAATTCCATTATTCCATTATTCCACTGATAATGGTAAGTCGTAATTTCGTTCAAACAGAGGCCATCACTGTTAGTATAAGAATCACAGTCCACTTTTCTTACTAGGTACAAGTTTTTATTGGGGTCATATTTGTAAATATAATAACTGTCACAACAATAGCCACATGTGATACGAATACGAACTTCTTTCTTTTTTTTATTAAAACGCACGAAGGTATCCAAACCATCTATTGCTTGCTCGTTAAAAGTGTTATTAAGAATTACTTTCCCGTTCGATAATTGATAGACACGATAGTAGTTCGTGCCACGCTGTGCACTCCCTCCATTATTGAAGATTAACTCTTTTTTTCCGTCAAAATCAATATCTGCAAAAAAGAACGATACACCAAAGTCAAATAACCCAAATTCGTTTGATGTAACTTTGTTAGGGGTATAGTCTAAAATAATTGTTTTTCCATCGACCTCTTTTAAAAAATCTTCTCGTTCCCACAAATCTTTTTCGTTATACCCTATTTCGTCCCAAGGAGCTTTGAAGAAATCTACAGATACTTCGTATATTGTTCCGTCTTTTGATGTAAGTTTGATATCTGCATCCCCCCAAGCGATACTTATTCCTCCTGTGTCTTTTACTGTGGAATATGATATCTCAACGTTAAACCCATTTATTTTCTGTTTGTACTGAATGTTAACTTTATATTCTTTAGTGGGAATTATGGTCGGTTTCGGCACTTCTGATTGACTAATCCCTTCCGCAATCTCGTTAAATATACTTCCTGCCATTACTCCACCAGACGGAACACCACTTTTAGGATTATCAATTATCACAATACAAGAATACTTCGGATTGTCAGCAGGAAAATATCCACAAAAAGAAACTCTATATTTACTCTGTTCTAGTTGTAATGTTCCTGTCTTTCCTGCAATTAATATTTTGTCTGATTTTGCAGGTTTTCCCACTCCTACATCAGTATTTACAACATCAACTAATATTTCTTGCATGGTTTTCAAAGTAGAAGAAGAGCATTTTACAGTTTTATTCGCAATAGAATTGTAAAATTCTAACATCTGTATCGGAGTTACTTGTACTTCATATCCAAAAGATAACCATGCTAAAGTTGTTTTCCGCCAATTTTCATATTCTAGAATGTTTGTAAATCCTAATTGATTCAATCTATTAATGAATTTTTGAGGATTGTTTTCATATCCTTTCAATATAACTTTTGCGATTCCAATATTAGAAGCAAACGGAATAATTTGTTTAGCTGTTATTTCTCCATAACCTCCTCTATTAAAATTGTGGTCTCTTAATGTTTGCCCACTATATTGAGTTTCTCCGTTTCCAACATCTATTTTGTCATTGAGAGAAACAATATTGTCATCTAAAGCAATCATCATAGAAACGGTTGAAAACAAACCTCCAATTTCAATAGAATCATTTTCGGAAAAGTTATTGTTTGCA
>JGI996J12353_1000198_pt1 | contig 17181 bp, 6 predicted proteins | sample IntmicLarv5ML5BL_FD_12353 | JGI IMG/M metagenome (IMG submission 12353) | reverse complement strand
GAACCGTTATGGAATATACGTCTTCTCCATATTTGGATTTTCCTGATAACTCCCAACTCGCTTTTAGATTGGCATCCGGCATCTGAGACATCGCTGAATAGTTATATTTTTCACTCGCATTCATCCAAGTGATATTATCCGCGATTTCGGTTCCGGCATTATCCACAACCCGAGTTTTGATAAGTAATACTCCCGAAAGTCCATTGAAATCTAAATTAGAAATGACTTGATGTGTATCTGCTAAAGCCGTTTTTGTATATGATTCGGTTTTTATCAACTGACCTTTCAAATCATAAATGTAGATTATCACATTCAAATCTTTTCTGTCTGTCGCAGTTGCATTGACTAATACGATGTCATGAGTTGCAAAGTTGTAAATAGCATTGACCGGTTGATTTCCTTTCTTTAATCCGAAATATCCACCATTTGTATCGTAGTAGTAATCATAGGTTTGCCATACCATAGAAGGCCAAGCGGATTGACTCATCCACATTAACATTCCATTCGCACGATTGGTGTAAACTGCTTCAAAAAGTGATTTATGTCCTTCAAAGTTTACCATTTGTGCGTAACGTGCAAAGGTTGGCAAATCATCGAAAGTACCATATCTGCGCATTTTGTCCAAGAAAGCTCCACCTCCTTGCGCGCCTCCTATTGTAAAATCGTGAATACCCCACATAACATCAATTGGCCATTGGTTTTCAACCGGAAGGAATTTTTGCAAACTTTCTAATGCAGGAACATTAGGCATACCTCTTTCACTGTGAAGTGTTTGTCCCGTATTGTGGAAATACCATTCAGAATCTTGAACAGAATAAGGTCCCCAGCCACTTACAGTTCCATCGGCTGAGTTAGGAATGTAATAACGAGTTCCATCTAATTCTCTTGTACATTCATCGAATGCGATGTCTAAGGTTTTTGTAGGATCTCCTTCATTTCTTCCACAATATAAAGCTAATGCCGCATGATAACGATTTCGTTTCACTTTGTCTCTTGCATTTTGCATAAACATTGCTTCATCATTTGGATTGGGTCCGTCACCCGGATTAGCCAACCAGAAATCATCCCAAATCAAGACTCCGTATTTGTCGCAAGCGTGATAGAATGCTTCATTTCCGGTCATTCCTACCCAATTTCGAATCATGGTAAGATTCGCTTCCGCGTGAAGTCTGACTTTGATGTCATAATCTTCTGCTGTTGCTGCTAAATTAGAATCATCCATTCCCCAGTTGCCCCCTCGACTAACAATTCGAGTTCCGTTGCAATAAATGGTCATCGGTCTTTCTTTGTAGTAAGTATATTTACGAACTCCAAAATCAAAGTTTTTATGGTCAGATTGTTTTGAGTCTGAATAGGCTGTTAAATCAGCCGTGTATAAAAATTGTTCTCCATAAGTAACCGGCCACCATAATTGTGGATTTTCCATTGTCAAATCAGCTACCGTTACCTCGCGAATTTCATTGGCTTTCAAAGTAAAGGATTGACTTTCGAATGTCAAATTACCCGGTTGAATAACTCCTTTTACAACCACTTCTCTCGGTTCGTTGCTTGAATTATGCAACTCCGTTCTCACACTCAGTTCAGCCTTTGAAAAATCTTTATTTTCAACATCTAAATCGGTAATGATCCAAGGATCGCGTATTTGAACATCTTGTGTGTAAGAGATATAAACATCATTGTAAATACCGATGTTTCGTCCACGAATAGTAGGAACCCAATCCCAACCGACACTCGCGTGAATTGTAGGATTGTCCGCACCTAAAATTCCTCCGTTTTTGCCGGGATCGTCCAAGGTTTGCATGGTTATAGGACCAGGATTGTCATTTTTATGAATATATACGGCTAGGTAATTTTCGCCACCGTAATTAGCTAATTTTGAAATATCAAAGCGACCGCGAATAAATGCACCTTCAATTTTTCCTAAGAAAGCACCATTGAAATACACATCTGCTTTCCAGTTTATGGCATCAAAGTTAAGCCAAGTAACTTCTCCTTTTTTGGATGCCGGAATTTCAAATTGGTTTCTATACCAAAAATCAGTTGTAAAATAGCTGTCGGAAATCAATACTTGTTGATCGCCATAGTTAGGATCCGGAATTGCACCTGCATCCCAATAAGACATTAAAACTGTTCCCGGAACTTTAGCCGGCAACCATGTTTTGTCATTAAATCCGCCTTTTGAAATAACTGTTCCATCTTTAACCGGCACTTCGGTCGCTCTTTCTAAACGCCAATTTCCTCCTCTTAAATACTGAGTTCCATCAGCAAGAGCTTTCGGCATCGGATCTAGTTTATAACTTATGTTATTCGATCCATAAACTTCCATTTCAATTAATGCAAAATTTTCGCCTTGACCTTTTTTGCAAAGTAAACGCACATAACGTGCTTTTTTATTTAAAGAGTGAGATTCGGTTTTTCCTTTTCCATCGGTTTGAGAACAAACGGTTTCCCAATCTTTGGCATTATCCGATATTTGAATATCGTAGACAGATGCCCAATCGGTTTCAGTCCAATAAAGTTTAACTTCGTCTATTTTGCTTGAAGTTCCTAAATCGACATAAATCCATTCATTTTCGGCAGTCGCACTAACCCAACGGCTATCAAAGATTTCAGTATCTACAAAACGGTCAATTACGGACTTTCCTTCTTCATCAATCAAATCCCATTCGGATAGCTGTGTTCTGTTATCCCCTTGATTTGAAAGAATACTTAAACGGTAATATTTATACTTTTCTGTATTTTCTAACTTATAATTTCTAGTTTCTTTTCTCTTATTAAACGTTTGATCTTTTTTTGTATCAAGTAATTTGAAGGTTATTCCATCATTAGACCCTTCGATTGTCCATTCTTTTGGATCTCTTTCAGGGGAATCATCTGCAGATGTCATAGAATAATAGGCAGCCCTAAATGCTTTATCTTCTGCAAATTGGATTTGCAACCAAGCAGAATTGTTAAAAGTTAACCATTTAGTACCTGTTTTTCCGTCAAATGCACATTCCGGAGATTCTACAGAAGGGCTATCGGAAAACTGATCCTTGTAAATATGTTTTATTTGTTTGTTTATTGTGAAAATGCCATCTGTCACCAAATGACCGGTTACATTATAATCGGCTGCACTTGATTGGTATACTGCTCTTCTAAGAGCAATGTTTTTTTTATCGAGTGACGCTCCGCAACTAGTTCCTATTATTAATACCAATAATAAGAAAGAGAAAATCGATAGATTTGTTCTACGCTTAAAAAAATTAATTGTCATATTATTTTTTATCCAATTGGTTTATCTGTTTTAATTGATTGAATTTCATTACCCTAAAGTTCCCCGGAGGGAACTTTTTAGGGTAATAAATTTCAAGTTTTTAGAATACAGCATCATAAATTAGCTTTACTTCATTGACTTGGAAATTTGATTTATCTCCATTCAAATCCATAACAAAACCAAATGTGATTTCTTCATTCTCGCTACTTATCTTAAATGTAGCATTATGCCCATCCTCTCCTCTTACAGGAATACCTTTTTCAATATGATAAAATGCAAGTGTATTATCTGTTAGATTATTGTTTTGCTCCATCAATCTCAATTTTGAAATATCCGGAAGAGCATTTCCTTTTGCAACAACAAGATAAACATCAACTTTCGTCCAATCTGCTGCCGGAGGATTACCTTTCAAACAATTATAAGAAAGAGTATATTGTCCTATCTTTTCGATAGATGTAGTTTGGTACACCTTACCATTCGTAATACTCTCTTCTCTAGTTGAATAAAAATTCAGTGAGCGGTCCCTTCTTGTCCGACTACTGATCCATCCTTGAATAAATTCACTGACTTTCACTTCATCAGAAACAATCCAACCTGCAGGGTATCCACATTCAGCTCTTGTGTCAGCACCAATAGTTGTAGTACCTAATACAGTACCGTCCATACCAACTCCTCCTGCCCCTGAATTTTGAATATACTTTTCAGTATAATTGGCATCCGCATTAATTATTCTTTTTTCAAGTTTAAATGTATCAATTGCAGAATAGTTAGGCAAAAAACAGGTTCGGATTGAAATTGGAGAAATTTCCTTACAATTCCACAACATAGCTGTATCCATATTTGCAGTAATGATGCGCTGATGTTTTAGACCCAATTCGTCTTCAAATTCAAGTTCGACAAAAGTGGTCTCATCTGCTCCATACCAAGAAACTTCAACATATCCGTCTTCTTGTTTTACATTTTGCACAGGTCTGTCATACAAGCCTTTTTTATAGTTTTCACCAAAAGAAGAACCAGTCATCGTTCTTACAACTGAAGTATTTCCTTTTGTGTCAAAAGTAGTCACTCTAAATTCGTAATTTCCTTCTGCCAACGGAATTGAATGTTCTATTGCATAAAAACTAGCGCCTTCCCTCTTATTAACAATATCGTCAATCACAATGGAATCGCGTCCTGCTCCTATCGGCCAAGAAGCAACAACTTTATCAATATTTGGGTCTGATATTAAATAACCCGTAAACACCACCCTACCTTCTCCTGAACGAAAGACAGCATAATCAACCTGACCAGTATATATGATTTCTTTACCATCCGTATATTTTAGGTAATCATCCATTGATGTACAAGATGCAAATGCAACCAAAGCAATGGATATTATAGCAAAAAATAAATATTTTGTCTGTTTCATACTAAAATGTTTTTTTATTATTAAGGCAATAATTCAATTTCTGTCGCCCACAAAGAAACTTCAGAAAAACACATATTTGTATTGTTTGCCCAGTTTAAAGTAGATCGGATACGAATGTAGCGGACATTAAACTGTTCATCTTCAAAAACAAATTCATCTCCTCTTCGAGCAGCCTCTCTATCCTCATCCGTAAGAGAGCCTTTTGGCAATCCAGAAGGTTTAATGTTTTCAATTTCGCACATTTTAATCCAACTGCCATCGTTAATATTTCCGTTGTCAGTAAGCGGATCAATCGTAGTCGAACGTCCCCAAACTTCATAAAATCTCGGGCTCATGTCATCATACATGTGTTTATCGTCCATGATACACCATAATTTGAAACGACTAATCATTGCACCTTTAACTCCCAAATCAAAAGTGATCACTTTTGGTCTTCCATCACCCACTTCATTACCAGTATGTAATCCCCAGTCACCTTCGTTATCACCAAATGCGCGTCCATCCCAAATATAGCGTAGTTGCCCACCCCATTCAGTGCTACTGGCATCACCTCTTAATACCATTTCTCTAAAAAGACCTTTATCTAATTCTTTTTCTGCAATAGGGATAAGTGGGTTGAAAGTAATTGTATCAGACATATTATTCCACTTATCCCTCACAAATGCTTTGAAAACTCTTTCGGTGTCATCAAAACCTCTCACTGAAAATCGTCCACTCGCTTGAGACGTGTAATAAGTATCGTATTCATAAAAATCACCATCTGCATCGGTCGTCATTACTGCAATTGCAATACCCGCTTCTGCTGGATTTTCAAAATTAATTGTAACACCGCCAAAAGTTGGGGATTCTTTTAGTGAAGTATAAGTTACCATTACAGGAGGAGTCAACGGATTAATTTTCAGAGCTACAGGAGTAGAATATATGTTACTACGATTTACTGCAATTACTTCAATCTCATATTCTACATCAAGATCATCAGATCCCCTACTTAAACCCTCTACAACTAGTACATTCGTATAGAACGAGGCCTTAAAATTTCGTTGAATTCCATTTTCCGTATATCTTGCCATAACATATAATAAATCCGGATCTGTTGGCAGATCATAAGTAATTATAGCTCCACCGGAAATATTCTCAATATTAGTAATTTTCACCTGACCAGGGGCTTTTTTGCTACCTTCAATTGGCGTATGTGTAAAATCACTACAAGCAAAGAAAGTAACAATCACCAATAAAGAAACTACTAGTATTTTTATTGTTCTAAAATTCATAATAATTTATCTTTTTAAATTAATAAATACACTCCATTACCATCCTGGATTTTGCACCAAATTAGGATTTATAATCAAGGCTTCCTCTCTTATAGGAGAAAAATAGTCCCGAAGACTAAAACTTTGCTCCCACAAAGGTTTAGGTCTATAGTATGTTGCCGGCAAAACTTGATTAATATCCCAGCCTTGAATTGTCTGATTCAAAACAGCCAAATCTCTCCATCTACGAAGATCCCAATAACGAGAGCCTTCAAACATCAGTTCTATAGCACGTTCCTGTTTGATAATTTCCATTAAACCGTCTTTTCTTGCATATTTTGATCTAGCTGCATCTATGGCATAAGCATCCCATGATTCTTTTACACCTTTCAAACCTGCTTTTGTTCTTACTTTGTCAATGTATTGAATAGCCTCGTCTAATTGGTTACTTTGACACAAAGCTTCAGCATAAAGAAGCCATAAATCAGGCAATCTCATCTCCGGCCACGGATATTCACGGCATTCGAAACCTCTGTCATCTCTAAATGCAAACTTATAGTTAACTAATTTTTTAGGCCAATAACCTGTTGCCGAAAAATCATTCGCACCTAAAGCTGTTTGTTGTCCATCTGCTCGAGCAGTAATAACAAATGTATAAGGATCTGCGCTATTATCCATATACCAGATAGAACCATCAAAAGCTAAATTGGCATAAAAACGAGGTTCTCGTTCAATATGTCTTGCAATCACAGAATAATCTGCTTTCAAATGGTATTTATATGAACTATCAATCCGTACAACATCATTTAAACCAGTCGTGCGTTTACCGCTATTCCAAAATTTGTCTTCAGTAATAGGCACTCCATTTTTAGTATAATACAAGTCTGTAATTTGAATGGGTGGATTCAATTCATCCCACGCTGCGTTATTATTTCGAGGATCTTTCGGGTCAAAACGAGCTGCAGCACGTCTTTGTAAATCATAAGCACGACGGCCTGACAAACCCCAAATAATTTCCGAATTTTTTTCCCACTCATCTTCCGCAAAGCTATTTCGAATAGTTAATTCAAGAATTTGTTCAGGAACTTCAATACTATTTGTGTTAGGAAATGTATATGCTCTTATACCTGCAGCTTCAGCAGCTTCTAAAGCTACCTGACATGCAATTCTTGCAGAATCCCATTTCGCTTGTTCAAAACTTTGAGGGAATAAATGCATACCATCTTTATCTTGAATGTTTTTAAAGTCATCATCTCCATTAAACAATGGACTTGCAGCATACACCCAAAGACGAGCTTTCATTGCTAACACGATGGTTTGAGTTATACGACCTAATTCATCCTGTGGATTTGGAAGCCTTGTATTATTGACTGGAAGTCCAGGCAAAGCTTCATTATATAATCTATTTACAAAATTAACAACAGAATCAATCGATTGTCTTTTAACTCTTACTTCGCTCGGAGAAGCATCAATGGGTAAGTTTTCGTCTACAATCACAACAGGTCCATACATTCTGAACAAGTAAAAGTAGTAATATGCTTTTAAGAATTTAACTTCACTAATCCAGCGTGTTCTTTCTGATTCACGCAAATCAGGAATTCGATTCCTATCTTCCAAAACCTCAAGGAAAATATTACAATCACGTATTCCATTATATAAGTTAACACTTGCACCTCTCGAACCTTCCCAATAGTTAACTAAAGGAGCATTAATTTGCTGTAATCCTTGTGCAACTCGAAGACCATCATTTTCTTTTCTTCTGTTAGTCCACATTTCATCCGCACCGCACAGTGCAATATTGGCACTTGGATTTGTTTGATCCGGAATATAAGAATAACAAGTAAATAAATAACGTTCTGCTTCCAATCTATTTGCAAAAGCATGATCCAAAACAGGTATATTATCCGGAACTACATCCAAATAATCGCATGAATAAAATAAGCCAAGAGACAGTATAACTGCCATTGTTAATATAATCTTTTTCATCTTTTGCTATTTTTAAAAACCAACTTGAAGACCCAAATTAAATACTCTCTGAACAGGGTAACCCATACCATTACCACCCATTTCAATATCCCAAAGGTTAAAATGACTGAATACTAACAAATTATTACCTGTGGCATATAAACGTGCATTTTTTAATCGCAACTTGCTAATAAGACGCTCAGGAAATTTGTAACCAACTTCAACTGTTTTTAGACGTAAGAAAGATCCATCACGCATAAACCAAGAGCTTCTTCTTGTATTATTTCCAATAAGTTCTTCACTTAATCTTGGCCACAGAGCATAGATATCACGATTATCTTCTGACCAATGACTGTCTGCATATGCTTTGATAATAGGTATATCTGCTGTAAAATCTTCATTGTCTGGAACATAAGTTCTAAACGGACTCGTTCTTTCAGCATCAATCCAAAAAGAAGAGCGAGCTTGACCTTGGAAAAACACAGAAAAATCAAAGCGGTCGTTTCCGAAAGATGCACCAAAACCATATACAATTTCGGGAACTTCCGGATATCCTAATGGAACCATATCTAAATCGGTAATAATACCATCACCATTTACATCGCGGTATTTAATATCTCCCGCCATATATTCGCCAAATGTTTGCACTGGCGAATTAGCTACTTCCCATTCATCAACAAAAAGACGCTCTGCGATAAGTCCATATTGTTGATTTATTGGATTTCCAACTCTAGACTTGTATTGTTCATTGTATTCCGGTTCTTCGTACACAAGAAATTCACTATGTGCATAAGTAAAATTAGCACGTGCTTGAATCCAATAACCTGAAGAAAAATATTTATTATAGTCAATAGAACCATCAATACCGCTCGATTTTGCTTTTCCTACATTAGCCCTAATAGGAGCAGATAAACCCATTGTTGAAGGAATTGACTCCCTTGTCATAAGGATATTTGTACGTTGTTCAGTGAAATAATCTGCCTGAATCTCAAAATTATTCAAAACGTTTAACTCAAAACCAACGTTAGTCTTGTAAGCTGTTTCCCAAGTAATATCTCTATTTTCGTAGCGAGTTATCCTTACTCCGTCTTTGCTATTTGTGTAGCGCTCTCCGAAAGTATAGCCACGACCTCCATCATGCATATTTACATTAGAAAGATAGAAAAATCTATCTTCTTCGTCTCCAATGGCATCATTACCAACCAAACCATAAGTTCCTTTCAATTTTAATTTCGGGAAAATAGGCTGCATATCTTTCCAAAAATTTTCATTGGAAATAATCCAACCAAGCCCCACAGCAGGAAAAAATCCGAATCGTTCTTTTTTATGAAAGCGCTCTGAGCCATTATAACCGAAGTTGAATTCCGCCAAATAACGACTATCATATCCATAAGTAAAGCGACCTGAAAGTCCTTGGTTTCGATAAGGAAGAGATAATTGTAACTCTGTTTTATTAGAATAAAGTTGCTCTCTATTATGATAAACTAACATTCCACTCAAATCATGAATATCACTAATTAATGTATTGTAAGACACTGCTCCTTCTACATAAATAGTAGAATTAATATCCCGGCCACCAGGATCATAGCTTAAATATTCTTCTCCTTGTCTCAAAAGCTTCAAGCTTTCAATTTCTTTTGTAATTTTATCATAACTACCCACCGCATAATAATAGGGTTGATACGCACGTTGCACATCAAAGAATGCATAGCGAGACGTATTGAATAAAGCTCTTGCTTTCAATCCTTTTGCAATGAAATCAAAATCTTGCTTTAATTCAAAAGAAGCATCTATTAATGATTTGGAAGACTCTTTATAACCTCTTACCATATCGGCGTAAGGGTTCATATAACCAGCAAGACTATTCATTCGTTGAGCATTCCCAAATAAAATATGGTTGGTATTCCCATCATATCTTGCTGGGTAATAAGCTGGAAAATCAACCGGACTGGATTGAAGTAACTTCTTATACATTTTTTCTCCGCCGTCTATTGGTCCTTTGTAATCGTCAAAGCTTCCGGACAAACGGATAATTGCTTCAGTCGTTTTTGTCAAATCAAGATTAATATTTGAACGCAACTGATATGTATTTAGCTTAATATTGTTATTGAAATTATTCGCATTATCAACATTTAAGTTACCATTATCTTGTGTTGCAGAAGCTGCTACGTAATAACGAGCAACGCCACCACCACCACTCACACTTAAATTGGCACGTTGATTAGTTACAACGTCCTTCATCATAAGTTCACGCCAGTTATTAGCTGGATACATATAAGGGTTTGCTCCTCTTCTTGTTTGATCGATTTTTTCCTGAGAGTATCTTGATCTTGATTCTCCCAGTGGCAATCTAGTATTAGAAGCTTCATTAGCTAATACCATATAGGTAACCGGATCTGCTAATTTTATATCACGTGTATTTTGTGAAAAAGAATTTTCTACCCGAAGAGAAACAACCACAGGTCCTTCTTTTCCTTCTTTTGTTTTAATTTGAATTACTCCATTTGCACCGCGTGCACCGTAAAGAGCGGTTGCTGTAGCATCTTTCAAAATAGAAAAAGCTTCAATATCGTCCGGAGTAAGACGAGCTAACTCTGTAGAAGTTGTTTCGATACCGTCAATCAAAATAAGAGGATCTTTTTTATAACCGAATGTTGTTACCCCTCGAATAAAAAAGTCTGCATTATCTTGACCCGGTTCTCCACTTCGTTGATAAGCGATAACTCCTGATAAACGACCTGCAAGAGCTGTTGTTAAGTTACTTGAAGGTACTTTCAGTTCTTTTGGATTAATCGTTTCAATCGAACTAATCATACTTTCTTTCTTTTGTGTACCATAAGCTACGACCACTACTTCATCCAACATTTCTTGGTTTTCCTTCATGGTAACGATTAGATTAGTATTGTTACCAACTGATACTTCTACTTTTTCATAACCAATATATGTAACTGTCAAGGATTCTCTTGGAGTCACATCCAATTCAAATTTTCCATCCAAATCGGTGGCTGTTCCCCTTGGTGTTCCGGTAATAACAACAGATGCCCCGATAACCGGTTCTCCTTTTGTGTCGACTACAGTACCTTGAACTTTTCTAACTTGAGCATAGGACAATGAAGGTATTGCTATGCACAAAAACAAAAGAAGAGTACATCTGTGCAAAACTCCGAGCACTGCTTTTTTCGTTCTGAAATTAATTTTTCGTCTGTGTTTTTTCATACAAAAAAAATAAATTAGGTTTAATAAATTTAATTTAGAAGATGTAGATGTCTAATCTAAAGACACTACATTTTTAAGAATAAAAATAGAATCAAGTTTTTCCCATAATAATTTGCTTTTATAAAATGATTAATTAAGATTAATTTTTCAATATCACTTGCACAAAGTAAAGGGCAAAACATTAACGAAAGGTATACACGGACATTAACAAACACATTAAAATTATGCTTAATGCATTAATTAAGCATGTTCTTCAGCAGGTTTTTGAAAAATTCAGGGTAAATTGGGGGGCGAAAAGTGATTTATTGAGATAATGGAGCAGGTCGAAGACCTATATTTATCCTCGACTGAATGGTAGAGACGCAATGCTTGCGTCTCGTTCCAAAATCGTTCAAAACATAATTATTCAACAAAAAAATCGTTCAACAATGAAATTGTTTAAAACGGAATTGGTCAATAATGAAATTATTGAAAACGAAATTATTCAAAACGAGACGCAAGCATTGCGTCTCTACAGATACCATAAAAAAAGGGAACAGACCAATACTGGTCTATCCCCTCTTCGAGAAACACAATTTACATTATAAATTTACAGTAACGCTTTTGTATTTAGTTGTGAATATTATTTCGTTAATCTCTTTGTTTTTATCCAAATCGAATGAAATAGCTCTTTCTTCGCCCGGAGCCAATTCGTAATGACGAATTTCATCCGATTGTACTCCGTTGACAAACATATAAGCTTTGCCAATATCTGTGATATTACCTGTATTCTTTACAACAATAGAAGCTCTTTTTTTATCATATACCAAGTTATCTTCAATTCCTGTATATGCTAACACAAACTCAGCAGCATAACTTCTTGAATAATCAACTGTTGTATTTACACCTTCCGTAGCAGAAGGAAATCCAACGCTGTCTTTAATACGGTCTTGTGCTTTGTATGAAGGACTTGTTCCGCCAATCATTACCTTAAATTCACCGGGTTCAACCACGCGGTCCATTTTGTCATTCAATAAAGAAAGTTGATAAGGAGTAAGCGTGAAAGTCACCGTTTTTGTTTCTCCCGGTGCTAAAGTAATTCTATCAAAGTCTTTTAATTCCATTACTCGAGTTTTTACAGATGCGTACATATCTGTAATGTATAATTGAACGACTTCATCTCCTTTTTTGCTTCCTACATTTTTCACATCCGCACTTGCAGTCAATGTTCCGTCCGCATTTACTCTTGTTTTTATGTTGGAATATTGAAATTTAGTGTAACTCAAACCATATCCGAAATAATAAAGTGGATAAAATTCCATATCCGAATATTCGTATCTTCTTCCTGAAGTTTTGAAGTTATAATAATGAGGAACTTGTCCTACGTGTTGAGGGAAAGTCATCGGAAGACGACCGGCTGGATTATAATCTCCAAAAAGAACATCAGCAGTAGCATGTCCGCCTTCTTGTCCCGGAAGCCAGTTAACCAAAATGGCCGCACAATTTTCAGCAGCATAAGAAATATTGAACGGACGACCCACTTGCAACACCAATACGACCGGTTTTCCGGTTGCGCAGATTTCTTTCAATAATTCCAATTGGCGACCCGGAAGTTCCAAAGTTGCATAATCGTGATTTTCTCCGGTTGTGTTGTAATTATCGCGGTCTGAGTGCGAACAATCGCCTAGAACCATAACAACCACATCTGATTTTAACGCTGCGGCTTTCGCTTTCGCTCCTTCATAATTATTTAGGCTCGTAAACTCACAACCTTTTTCATAAATCACTTTTGTATTTTTGTCTACAGCCGCTTGAATTCCTGTCAAAACAGATTTCAATTGTCCGTCTCGCACTTTGGGCGTATAACCTCCCGGTTGAAGGTCGTCGGCACCCGGTCCGATAACTGCAATTGTTTTGGTTGATTTCAGCAAAGGAAGAATATCGTTTTTGTTTTCCAATAATACGATTGATTGACGAGATGCTTCACGAGCCATTTCTAAATGCTCCGGAGATTGCCAGCCCGGATATATTTTCTCCCAATCCAATGTTCTGGAAGGGTTATTTTCAAATAGTCCTTGACGGAACATAGTGGACAACATAGAACGACAAACATTATCTAAGTGTTCCATATCAAGCTCGCCTCTGTTAGCAGCAGCAATTACTTCGGGATTATTATAAACGTCTCCACAGTTAGTTGCAATACCGGCAGCTAAAGCTTGATTGGCAGCTTCAACAAAATCAGTTGCAGTATAATGCTTGCGAGAAGTCAAGTTTCCGATAGCACCACAATCACTAACGATAAAACCGTTGAATCCCCACTCTTCCCGAAGGATTCCATGTAATAACTCGCGGCTTTTTGCAACCGGAATACCGAGGTAATCATTGTAAGACATCATTACCGATTGACAGTTATATTCACGAATTACGTGACGGAAAGGAACTAAATGAATTTCACGAATTTCGCGTTCATTTAAACCAATATCATGAGAATCGCGTCCGCCAAGTGGCGCACCATGAATACCGAAATGTTTAGGAGTTGTCATCAAGCCTTTGGATTGATAGCCTTTAATCCAAGCACCTCCAATATAAGAAACCAATACCGGGTCTTCACCAAAAGATTCTTCACATCTTCCCCAACGAGGGTCTTGTGCAACATCTAATACCGGAGACCAAGCTTGAATAGCACCCGCTGCAACGGTTTCTTCTCCAATTACAGCAGCGGTAGCCTCTGTTAGTTGTTTGTTAAAAGTAGCTCCCATTGCTATTGCATGAGGGAAAATAGTTGCTCCACTTCCGTAAGAAAATCCATGTACAGCTTCTACTTTTTTAATATCCGGAACGCCCAAATGAGGAATTCCCGGAATTCCCCAACCTTCGCGGATTAACTCCATTTTATCGTTGGTTGTCATCGCTGCAAGTATCAATTCAACTCTTTCTCCAACAGGAAGATTAGCATTCATCCAAGGCATTTCGGATGCTGCAACCTGAGCTTTCGTGTTGTTTTCTACATAAACAAATGCGATTTCATTAATAGATACTTGTTTTTTCAAATTGTTTCCTTTCACAACAACTTTCACATGTGCTCCATATTTAGGAGGAAAAGTCAATGTAAAATTCTTATTTCCTTTTACATCAAATTTCACAGGTTCTCCTAAGTTCATTGGGTCGTAAGTAATGTAAATACTTAACGCCTTTTGAAGCTCGTCTCTTGAAAAACCTTCAGCATCCAATTGGATTTCTTTCACATCTCCCGGATTAAATAAGGTAAACATGATGCTTTGTTCTTCCTTTAAATCAGCTAGGGAAAGTTTCCAACCGGTTTGAACGTTCTCATCCAATAGTAAAACTCCTTGATTGGAGTGTACAGATGCAGAGACGGCCATTACTCCTTTTTTCTGAGCCATTACGGCTCCCTGCATAAATGCCAATAAAAGGCATACAACAATAATTCTTTTTAATTTCATGTTTTTTTGTAATTTAGTATTCAAGATTCCCTTGAATGTATGTATTTTTTCGTTTTATTTTTAATGATAACTTTTATTTCCATTGTCTTTTGTATTTGAATTTGTTTGTTCAACATAAGGCAAAGCCCTCATTTCCATTGCCGGAGTTATTGCATTCGGATTATCCGAAATAGTTGCCGCAAATAGAGCAATCTTTCTATCTTTGGGCAAAACCAATTGTTGAATCGTTTCTCCTTGTTCCGGTGTGATTGCTATTTTATACAAATAAGTATAAATATAGGATTCATTTCCAATGCTTTCCGCGTGACGGTGCGTTCCTAGATAAGCAATAGACGCATTTCTGATATATCCTTCGCTTTCTCCTTTCCACCCCCATTGTCCGTAAAAACCTGAATAATAAGGAATTTCAAATTCTCGTTCTTTTCCGTTAATTTTGAATACGGCTTTACGGTCTTCATCTGAAGAAGTTACCAAAAGATATAAGGTTTCTCCTTTTTTCATATTTTTAAGCTGAATTTCTTGCCCGTCGCAACGCATGTAATTGTATTCATTCGGTTTATTATTCATTTTGAATTGAATTCCTTCCGAAGTTACAATTTCAGGCATTAATTCGGCAGCAAAAGAATTTCCTTTTCCGTCAAAATTACCGGAGCGATTGAATGCATCAGTCGTAACAGCCGTTGCGTTCAAGTCCAAATCGACAAATTGATTGACCGGAAGAGTTAAAGTAGACGGATTCGATTGAAACTTCACTCTGAACGTTTTCGGTTGAAATGCTTTCGCATCAAAATGTATCTTGTGAGCATCAAATTTTGCTTTTCCGATACTTTCTTCAATACCATTCACTTCTTCTACGCTCTCTATTGAAGACGCAAATTGAATAAAACCGTTTTGAATATCTTTTCCTGTAATTTCATTTATCCGAACAATATATCCCGAATTGTCTTCCGCTTTTTTAATTGCTTTGATTGCAATTTGAGGAGAACTTGCATTCACGAAAGAAAAACTACGACCTTTTTGCCCTTTGTTTTTCGCCGGAAGAAAAGCCAAAAGCGGCTGATTCATTGCTTCTGCTTTCCAAGCTGTTTCAGCCGTTGAAGTATTTCCGGTATGTCCCACAATAGAATAACGAATAGTATGATGTCCCATATCCAAATGGTCTTGATGCGTCATATTTGGGTCATTTCCAACTTTAGGCGTATGAAGTAACGTCAAACGAAGCGTGTGGTCATTCGGTTTATCCCAGCCATATTTACAATCATTCATGATAGAAATTCCATAACTGTTATCCGGATTTGTAATATCTGCCCATTGCAAAGCATACACTTCATAAGCTGTTCGCGTATTATTTCCACGTTCGATATAACCCATACCTAAATCGTAACGCGCTTTTTCGTTAGAGACATTCATTGGAAATTCAGCTTTCAAAAGCGCATTGGGTTCGTTCCAATCAATTTCATTAAGAATATCAATTCTATCTTCTTCTCCTTCATTATTCAAACTAATATACTGAATAAAAGTCGATTCGCGATAAGAACGTTCCACTTTTAAAGTTGCCCGAGTGGGACCCGCTTCTTCAATCGAAATTTTTACATTTCTCGAAATTGAAACCGATTCGGCATCAATTGTTTCTTGGAATAATTCCCAAGCAGGCCAAGCCAAAGAAACATTTTCCGGAAATATAGTCAAACGAAAAGCTTGATTTTCTTTCACTAATTCCTTATTATTTCGTTTGTCAATAACAGACACAATATCTCCATTTTTATTCAAAGTTACTTTGTACACCTTGTTTTCAATGGTGGAATTCGTTATTTGAAGTTCATTTTTCGAAAAACTTCCGGGTTTTACCTCATAAACAGAAAAACTTACCGGTTCCATTTCAGCAGCAAAAAGAATGACAGCCTTATTTCCTTCGCGGGAAATGATTTGTCCGGAAATTGTTTTTCCATTCGGATTCACAACAACAATCTCTTTTACTTTTTCGTCTAACGGAATCGTTGCTTTTACAATATCTTTTCGCGATTTTGCAACCGGATTATAAACGACAACCGGAATTCCGCCAACTTGTGTATCTAATGCTCGACTGACGGCTCCTGCCGCTGTTGTTATGGCATCCGCAAATTGAGTTTGAGAAATTAATTCGTCATTCCAAGAGAAAGTGTAAACGGACGGAATACTCGTTCCGGTCATATCATCATGAAACTGATGCCAGAGAAAGCGTTTCCAAGATTCTCTCAATTCTTCCGCAGGATATTCAATTCCGCCCAAATATTCAGCAATAACCGAAGCTCTTTCGGCGGCATCCGCTAATTGTTCATTGCGGCGGTTGAATAATTTCATCGCAGCTTGAGAGGTATAACAGCCTGTTGCATGCACATCCATCAACAATTCTCCTTTGAAAACAGGAAGTTCTGGATGATTTTCAAAAGGATAAAAATCTTCATAAAGCTGTCCTGAGCGCGCACTCATAATTTCGACGGGTCCATTTCCTTTGATTCCTTTTGCAATGGATTCGACGCTGGGAATTGTAGGTGAACCGCCTCTATCTCCTACTCCGTAATAGTGATAAACAACACGATTCGGGTCTTTTTCTGCCGCTTTTATGATGTTTTCATTCTTACTTAAATCTTCATATTCCCAACG
>JGI996J12353_1000196_pt1 | contig 17315 bp, 8 predicted proteins | sample IntmicLarv5ML5BL_FD_12353 | JGI IMG/M metagenome (IMG submission 12353) | reverse complement strand
CCCAGCCACTACCTCGGCACTGGATTTAGTAAGTCGTTCGACATCAAATTCCTTGGGCGCGACCAAAAGCTAGAGTTCCCTCACTACACCAGCTGGGGTGTATCCACACGTATGTTGGGCGCTATTGTTATGACGCATGGTGATGATAATGGTTTACGCCTGCCACCTGCAGTTGCTCCGATTCAGGTTGTTATTATCCCTGTTGCATCACACAAAGAAGGCGTATTGGAAAAAGCACGTGAAATTTTTGAGGATCTTGAACACCATTTCAGAGTTAAGCTAGACGATTCTGACGCGACACCTGGTTACAAGTTCAGTGAATACGAAATGAAAGGTGTGCCTGTGCGAATCGAACTTGGACCACGCGAGATTGAAGCGGGAAAATGCATTGCTGTACGTAGGGACACTGGAGAGCGTGTTGAGATTGGCCTGGATTTGCTTGAGCATGTGCTCGAGGGGCTACTTGATAACATCGGCTTTAACTTGTTCCAGCAAGCATATAAAAACAGACAAGAGAAAACCCATGTCGCAAAAGACTATAAGGAATTTTCAGATATCGCAATAAACAAGCAAGGCTTTATAGAGTCTGCGTGGTGCGGCGATGAAGCATGCGAAATTAAGGTTAAGCAAGAGTTTAGCATAACCAGCCGAAACATGCCTTTTGATCAAGACGAAGAAGAAATTAAAACATGCAAGTGCGCTATATGCGGCCGTCCCGCAAAAAAGAAGATATTCTGGGCAAAACAATATTAGCCTGAGCTACAATATCAGCGAAATATAGCACTAACCCTACACAAAAAGGACTGTATAACAGTTCTTTTTTATCATTTAACTGCTTTAGAGGCAATTCACAACAAATTCTATTAATCGCAGGTTAAATTCGTTATATTATTTTAAAATTGGGTATTGCATTCGACATTTTTGTATGTTATACTGAGCACATAATAAAACATTAAACTAGGAGAAAATAAATGGCTAAAGTAAGCATAACATTCAAGCCTGGCAGAACAGACAAAATAACGGTCCACAAAATAATAGCTAGAGCCGGCATAACAAACCCCAATTTGAGCCAGAACAGAGGGTTATCTGTACATGATGTAGAAATTACCGCCAGCGCTTCTACGGCAACTGGTGAACAGAGCACCTCCAGTAGAACATTGCGTGTGATAGAGTATTATTCAAATAACGACCTATCACAAAGAACGACGCCTATCTCTTCAACAGAAAAAGCACGCGCACAACTTCCTAAAGAGCAAAGAAAAGCGCTGGAATCTTTAGAGAAAGCTGTTAGAGACTTTGTTTCAAATAGAGCCTGCATACTAGCAAGCGATAATCCTCCGATTATTGCGGATATGCACGATAAATTGGCAAAACATAAGAATAATTATAAGAATTTTTGTACAGCAGCTGATTCGTTTTTCTATCACTTTGATGGCAATACATATTGCGAAGACGCTGAATCTGCTCCAATTTGGTCACAATTTGATGAAAACGCACCACGACTCACCGTAGACAAACTAAACTGGAAGTTTAATGAAGTGCAAGCTGCATATAACCATGCAAAAAAAAGCAAGGACGCTCTGCTCGATTTGAATGCTAAGCTAGGCAAAAACATTTCTAGTAAACCGCTAAACGATGTTATTTCTAGTTGTGATAAAATCATAAACGATTTTAGCAATAGTTCAGAATATGCAGAAGAGGCTAACAAAATACTGTTAGCGACTTTGGATATTCGTGATAACTTTGCCGAACGCGTAAAAATGGCTCAAGGCAAAGCTGCTGTAATATATAGTGAAGTGAACGAGTCTGCACAAAAAGTTCAGAGTAAATTTCACGATGTCAACTCCCTGAAGCTCAGCAGAAGCGAAACAATAGCAGCAAGCTCCGTAACCAAAAACACTGGCGCGCCAGCACATGGTTTAGCCTAGCATAAATTTGATATTTACTTTTGTTTATGTACAGAACGATAAAACAACACCTGTAACTCACCCCGCCCAACATAAAAACTTAAAAAGGAAAGATTATGGCAAAAGAGAATTTTAAGGCAACAGGAAAAACTAAGGTTGCATATGTACAAGGCTGTAATATAGTGCTTGCAACAATGATGCCCGGTAACATTGTCGAGGAAGAAAGGCGTATGAACTACAAAAACGAACAAACAGCTAAGCAAGCACTAAAGCAAGGGTTTAATGATCGCACAAAGCTAACAAGAAGTAGCGGGCTTGATCATAGACAGCAATTCAAGAGAAACCACCCTGAATTTATGAAAATCGAACAACACCATAACGATATTATTACTATAATCAGCGCAAGATCAGATCAGTTTTCAGAACTAGCAAGACATGTGGATAATAATTCTGGAGATTCGCCCATATATCAAGTCTTAACCCTTGCTCTAAATAAAGCCGAAGCAGAGGCAGAAATTGCTAATCAGTATACAGTCCAGTTAGCGCAAGACTTGAGCGATAGTAGTTACGACGTTAAAACAGGCAATCCCACAAATGCTTGGACACAATTTATAATGACACCTCCTGCAAACCATGCCGATGTGCTTAAGCACGCTAAAGCATTTAGAGAGACGTCCCTAACTTCAATGAACGCACTAAAAACGGCAGAGAATAAGTTTAACATAAACTATACCATAGCAGATGCAGCATCTAAACAAATGTTTACCGTAAACAAATTAATACTTAAGGCAGTAGAATCTCTTAAGAATGTTGATGCCGATACAAAGTATTCTCAAGAAGATATTGTCCAGGCTAAAGAGCTTTTTCTTCCAATACTCGAGTATGCTCCAATGCTATTAGATGATTGGCGCAAGGCGCAGCCATTACTGGTGTCTCTTGCCCCAAAACCAAAAGAGATAAAGAAAGGGCGAGAAGCCTTGCAAAAAGACTTTGACTCTAAACTTAAAATAGCAGATGAAGCTATAAAGAGCGCTGAGCAAGCGCTGATGAAAAATAAAACATCAAATCCCCCTACACGCATCTGATTATACTAAATAACAATGGCCTCGCTATAAGCGGGGCTTTTATTTGAAATCAGACTACCCACTTAACAGGTAATTATTATTTGGAGTAAAAAGCCTTAAAGAAACGGATTTGAGCATGCCCCTCCTGAATGCGTATTTTTAATTACGATAGAAAGCTTGAAAACAATATCTAACCCTGCTGCCTTATCAATGCGTCATTATAGAGCGAATAAAAAGCCTTGAAGAAGCAAAGACTAATAATGCAGAAGTGATAAGATGCCTAACAAAGCTAAATAGCCAAATAAAGGCAGGCGTAGCCTTGTTAGAACGATTTCTAATCCGCTCTAGTAAACAAGCCAAACATTAACAAAAAAACTAAAGAGCGTAAAATATTCTAAAAAAGAAGTTAAGTATGATTGACTGGTTGATTCTATTAAGCCTCTTACTAGTGGGCATAGGCGCCCTCTTGGCGAGCTATTTTATGTTTGGTAAGATTGGACTCTTTGTATATGGCGCCTCAACCATACTTATGGCAAATATCCTATCAATACTGGGACTAAAGGGTAGCATTGCACATTTTACCATATCGGCTGGCTCTATAATAGCGCCTATTTTGTATGTTGTTTGTATAATTATAGTCCAGAAATGCGGCAACCAGCTTGATGGCCGAAAAGGTTGCAGCAAGAACGAGAGCAATACTACGAATAAACGTGTCATGCAGATTGACAAACAAGATGGCAAGCAATTGGGCATAAACTTTGCTTATTGTATGGGGTTGGTCTCATTTGTCGCAAGCATAATTCTAACTCTTGGCTTGCTGTTGGAAAGTGCAGGGGCAGAGTCTATTGCGCTAACGACCCTTACCCAAGGCATGGGAAGCACTATTGCTGTACTTGTCGGCTTGCTTGTAACAACCTTTATGTGCGACGCTTTGAATAGGAAAGGCTTGAACATGTTGTTAAATATGATATTGGCAGTTTTAACTGCGCTTATATTAGAGAGTATAATCTATTCTACTATACAACTTGGTATGAGCGCATTTACTACAGAGGCAATTATAGTTGCTCTGGTTAATTTTGTCACTAAATCTTGTTGCGCCTTGCTCTGTTTGCCCTTCTTCTTGGCGCTTACCAAGATGCACCCTGTCCAGTTTATGAAAAGCGATGAGAAAACTAACGACTCGTAGCAACACAGCAGTCTATATGACAAGCGACTTCTTTACCCTAAAAAAAGACTTATAAAGCTCGAAAACTAGCAAAAACGGGAGCATCTATGCTCCTGTTTTGCATATCCTTAAAATATTATGGTGCAAAATCCTTGGCTTCGTTCAATATACAGGTCTTAAAAAACTAAATCTTACTTACTACTTCTGGATGTTAGGGTCTCTTTTAACTTGTTGAGTGTTAGCATCTTATAGTGCTCAACTCCTGGCTGGTCATATGTGTTTACGCCAAGCAGTTCCCCTGCATATGCGACCTGAAACATAAAATGCTGTAGCAATTGCCCGATAACGCGCTCGTTCATCTTAGGAAGCACAATCGTGTAACTGGGCCTGCCCGCCTTAGCGAGCGACTGCACAGTTGAATCATGCTCAATGTTTAAAAGCTCACCCATACTTAGCCCGGCAAGATACTCTAGCCCTTTTGGCACGCTGGAAGGCATTTTCAACTCAACTCCGAAGTCCTTAATTTTTAAAAACACTGTAAGTTTATCATCTGGTCCGTCCATCATTAACTGTAATAAACTATGTTGGTCGCTGACGCCCTCAGCGGGTACGGGGATCTGCCCCACACGCTTGTCGCCCTTGCCTCCCAAAACTTTTTTGCCAAGAGACTCTGCCCACAGCTGGCAGAAGAAGCCAGTCGTTCCTTTCAACAGACATGAATATGGCATGAATATTACAGTGTTCTTGTTTTTCTCCATATAGAAATAGTGCGTATATGCCGCCCTCAACGCTAAATTTTTATCCATATCGGCAGATTTACACATTTTGCAGGCATCACGCGCCCCTGCAAGGATTTCGTCAATATCAGCGCCAACACTGGCAAGTGGTAAAAGCCCTATGGCACATAGTGTCGAAAACCTGCCTCCCAGTCCTTTGGGAATATCAAAAATACGATAACCCTCTTGAACGGCAATTTCATACAAACGCCCCGAGCCTATTGTAGTGGTCACCACAATGTGGTCCTTAGCGTTTGCCCCAAGTTTATCTTCAAGCATCTTTTTAATAAGCAGGAACTGCGCCATAACCTCAATAGTCTCGCCGCTTTTTGTTATTATGTTGAATACAGTATTGCATGGGTCTATGTGCCCCAATAACTCACTAAACCTATTAGGGCAAATGTCTTCTTCAATATATAGCTTAGGCGCACGACGCTTTGAGCGCGAAAGGCCATTGTGTAAAGTGCTTAGGAGTGCATTTTTAAGTGCAATCACGCCACGTGCGGAGCCGCCCATGCCCAGCACAACAAAGTTCTCGTACTTGCGGTAGCCAATAGCAGCACGCTTTATCTCGGCGGTACGACTTTGCATGTCAAACGGTAACGTAGCCCAAACCAGCTTGTTGTCTGCTTGCAAGTCAGAAACCTTGCGAAATGTCTCTTTGATACGCTCTTTATCCTTAGCTATATCACTTGATTTTAATTGATTAGCTTTACTCACGCCCTCAGCGCTTAAGTAAGAAAAATCTATATCAAACATGTAATGCCCTCTTTTCTCTCGTCTTAGTCAAGTCATTATAAAATAAAATACATAAAAATTCAAGTATAATCACATAAAAAGTTGTATTGAACAAGTCCTATGGGCAATCTTTCAACACTAAGCGCATTAAAGTGTGATGGTGTTTCATGATGGACTCAGGATAAGCCCATAAAACCATAAGAATTAGTCGGGTTTTTACAACAACTCTTTAAGAGCTCGCTTCATAATTGGCGCTTTGTTCTTTGCCTGTACGCTATAGCACCGACACAGAAAATATCAACATAAAAAGTGGTCTGACCAAGTCTTAGATAGCGCCCCGCCTTTATTTGAACAACTATGATGTTATAAATAAAAAGAACTCTCTTTGCTTGAGAGTTCTTTTTTCATAAGTTAGATTATTTCTTACAGGAAATTACTTTTTACAGTTTTGTTTTGTTTCGCTGCACGATTTCTCTGGTAGAAATATACACCAAGACCAGCACCAAGCAAAGCCACAAGAATTGCAAGAACTATCAACCAAACATAACTTGTTGAGGCCTCAACAATTTCAAATGACCTAACCAAAGTTCCTGAGTAGTTACCTTGGAAGTTAATCTCAACTGTGGCAGTTCCAGTTGCTGTGTTGTCTGAGAAAGTAACTGTATAGTCTACGCCCTGCGTCAGAACTATGTCACCAAGTTTTATTGTTAAGGTTGGTTCTGCAACTCCATTTTTAAGTACTTGTTTAGCAATGTCGGAAACAACCACAACTCCAGCATCTTCGCCTCCCCCATCAACAACGCTTAATACAGCGATTGTAAACGTTGCGGTTTTAACGCCTGCATAGTTACTCTTGAAAGTAACTGTAGCTGTTGCCGCTGTGCCCGCGTTTATGTTAGCCGAATAAGTAACATCATAGTCGGTGCCTGCTGTCAAAGTAACTCCAGCATTTTTTACAACCAAACTAGGTTCTATGGCCGCCCCTGTATAGTTCTGGTTAGCAATTGCCTCAATCGTTGCCGTTTCTGAAATACTCAATGCAGTAATTGTAAAGGTTACAGATTTAGTTCCTGCGTAGTTACCCTTGAAAGTAACTGTAGCTGTTGCCGCTGTGCCCGCATTTTTATTAGCTGAATAAGTAACTGTATAGTCTGTATTTATAGTCAAAGTAGTTCCAGCGTTTTTTACAACCAAGATTGGCTCTATATCACTGCCTGTATAAGGCTGACTAGAAATAGAGTCAATGGTCGCAGTTCCTGAAACATTCAAGGCAGAGATTGTAAATGACTTAGATGCGGTTCCTGCATAGTTGCCTTTGAAAGTAACCGTAGCTGTTGCCGCTGTGCCCACATTTGTATTGTATGAGTAAGCAACAGTGTAGTCTGTGCCGTTAGCCAAAGTCTTTCCGTTATATACAATAACCAAAGCCGGCTGTATAGGGTTTCCCGTATAAGGTTGAGCCGCAATGTCTGCAATGTTTGTCTCGCCAGTAATGTTTAGTGCAGTAATTGTAAAGGTTACAGATTTAGTTCCTGCGTAGTTACCCTTGAAAGTAACTGTAGCTGTTGCCGCTGTGCCCGCATTTTTATTAGCTGAATAAGTAACTGTATAGTCTGTATTTATAGTCAAAGTAGTTCCAGCGTTTTTTACAACCAAGATTGGCTCTATATCACTGCCTGTATAAGGCTGACTAGAAATAGAGTCAATGGTCGCAGTTGAAGAGATATCTACCGCATAAATTGTTACATCAAAAGTCTGGCTAAGCGATACAATTGTTTCACCACTGTGGGTAAATGAATCGGTAGTAATTTTATAAGTCCCGTTGTCGTTAGCAGTTGTTATGCCAGCAAGACCTGCGCTGAATATTTCAAAAGAGCTATCCACCCATTTGTAGACTGTGTATGTAACGGCAACACCTGCTGGGAATAAATCATGAACCACCTTAACTGTAATATCAACGGCACCGCTTACCCCGTGAGCAAACGCTCTGTTGATGTCGCCGATACCTGAAAGGGTAGGAGCAAGCAGGGTTAAGTCTGCAACAAGGGTTGTTGCAAGAGTTACCGAAGGCAAAGACTCTCCAGTAGCAACTTCGTTTCCGCCGTAGAACCAGCCACCGAAATCATAGCCCGTTACACTAAAGTTAGGAAGTGTTGGATATTTCCCACCTACCGTAGCCAATATAGCACTTGGAGCTGTCCCCTTAGCTGATGTAAAGTTTATTTTTACCAAAGCATATAAGTGATCGCCCGATTTCCCTAAGCCAAAGTTGGTTGTGTCAAGATTTGTAAAATTAAAATTACCTGCAGAATTGCCTCCGTTTGTGATGAGTAAACTTCCGTTCACAACAGCAGCGGAATTGATAAGAGCAACTGAGTAAGGATTGATACCAAAAAAGCTACTCCCTACTGCAAGCTTGCCTATTCCAACAACAATATTAGCTGTTATGTAACTTCCTCCATCTAATACAACGTTTGCATTGTTTGCATAAATTGCATTACCGCTACCGTTGGCTATCAGAGAATCGGTTATGGTGAATGTAGCCACACCAGCGCCAGACTGTGCTATTGTACCTCGACCCGCAACTATGGTGCTTGAGCTAACTGTAGCGTTAGATATATTAACATTTCCTGTTTCACCATTAAGTACTGCCGTGCCTGTACCAGCGTTTGTTATTGTTCCGCCCGTTATGTTTAAAAGACCTGTTGTATTGTTACATACTGTTCCCATCCATCCATAAGAAGTTATGTCTCCGCCAGAAATATTAACTACTCCAGCCGCAGCATTAGTTGTTGCCGCGCCCTCACTAGTGTTTGTTATTATTCCGCCGCTTATGTTAAAAACGCCTGTTGTATTGTTGTGTATTGTTCCAATCGTACCATTAGACGTCATGTTTCCACCTGAAATGTTGACAACAGAAGAAGACGATGCGTTACGTATTGCCACGCCACTTTCAGGAGAAGTGTTTGTTATTGTTCCGCCACTTATGTATATTTGTGAATCAATATTGGTGTTAAGTCCAAGATACACTGTTGCATAGTTTGCAGAGCTATAGTTGGATGTAATTATAGTTGGAACTTCTGGGTCTGCCTGGCTTATTCTCAAACCCGCTCCCGTACCTGCAACCACAATCGCAGAACCGAGCCCCATTCGAACTGTTCCACCGCTTATGTCAGCAATGCCCGTTGAATTGTTGAAGATTGCTCTTCCTGACTCTGGGTTTGTGTTCTCCACTATTCCACCAGTCATTGTTAATAGGACAGTTTCATTTGATACCGTAGAACTAGATTCCAAATGTATAGTGCCAAAACTAATATTAGAGTGGGTAGAAGTTATAAGCGTTGGATTGTCGCTATCAGCCTCGCTTATATTAATAGTTCCGTCTCCTATGTTATATATTGCAACACCAAGGGCGCTTTGTATAGTTCCACCCGTTATATAAAGGTCCCCACCACTGTTAGTTATTGGTCTTCCCGCAGCACTACACTCCATTAAACCACCAACCACATACAGTGTGCCTTGGTTAAGAATGGTACTGTTGCCAGAGCCCCTAGAGCCTGTTAATTCTCCATCAAATATATAGGTTGTGCCTGTAGTAACTGTAATAGTTGTTGTGCCTATGTCCAAAGGACTGCCGCCACCATCAAAGGTTACGTGCACCACTCCCCCCAAAAGTTCAAAATAGTTGAATACGACACCAAGACTCGCATTGGTTACTCCTGGCATAGGATTGCTGTTACTATCTGTGACCACTCCATTATAAATTGAGCCCGTTTTTGTTAGGGTCACAAAATAATCAGCCTCAGGCACAGCAACTGCTGCATGTGTCTGCTGTTTTGCTCCGCCCAAACTGAGCGTAGCTGTTGCGCTAAGACATATAAGTGCAAGCACAAACAATACTGCACTTACTAATGTCCCAAGGCTTAATCTAGCCATTTTTTGTTCCATTTTTCTCTCCTTAATAAATTAATTTTTTGTAAACTCTCCAAAAACGAATGTAAAGCGAAAGCAAAACGAACCCTGTTTTTAAGTGTCCAACCACAAACCCTTAAAATGCACACCCTTTAGGCTATTAGTCTATGCTCACAACTTAAAAATAGTCCAGATTGCAAAGCAAAGTCTTTTTTCGTACTAAAGTTAGCTTGTTAGAAAAATTAATTTCCATACATCAACTAAAGAACTCTGTCACGAGTAATTATATAATGAGTCTCTACATTTTGCAACCAAATTGAACTGAAAAGATTAAGCAACAAAATGCTACAAAAAAATCTAATTATGGGGAAAATGCGCTTGCTTAGGGGTTTTCGGCTTGTTTGGGATATTACCATACACGGAACTGGTAAACAAATATATGCTACAATTTGAGCAAGCGACAATCAAAAACAAAACCCGTTACGGGCCTTTTATAAGTTGAAACATTTTTCTTGTGTTAAAAAATTTATTCAACATGAACGCCCAATATCTACCTGCAAGGAGTAAAACTATCTGTTGTATCCCTTTGGCTTTTTTTGTGACTTTTCTTTTCTCTGATATATGTAGAATAAAAGTCCTGATACTGCCCCAGTTAACAATATCCCTACCCCAAGAAGAATTATCCAAAGGTAGTTTGTATCATTAACAATTCTAAAGTTCATGATTAAGGCCCCAGTATAACTACCCATAAATACAACTCTGGCAGTACCAACGCCTGCTTTGTCGTTGTTTTCGTAGGTAAGCACATAATGCACTCCCTCAACCAAAACCGAGTCTCCGTATGTAACAACAACTTCCGGACAAAGAGCCTCGCCCTTATATATCTGTTGCCCTATAACACCGATAGTTGCAACAATAGCTTCTTCATCGTCTGACTCAGCGATATTTAACGGGGCAATGCTGACGCGGAACTCTATGCTAACTGACTCTATTGTTTCTAAACCATAGTCAAAAGGTATTGTAATAATCATATATTTTCCGTTATCGCCAACGTTTACTATGCCCGAAAGCCCCGCACTAAATTCTATCCACGCTTCGTATACAAATTTGTAAACTGCAAAGCTAACATCCCTTTGCTCGCCTGAAAACATCGGATGGTCTGCTTTAATTATAAGGTCGTCGGCAACACTTCTAGCGCTATCAAATACGCGCTCAACATCATGTACGCCAACAACTGACAAGGCAACTAGAGTCCATGTCGCTACAAGAGTGTGCCCCGCGTTGTTGATAACCAAAATAGCGCTATCAACAACCTTTGTGCTGCCGCAAAACCAACCATCAAAGCTATAGCCTGTAACGGAAACAATCGGCAAGGTCGGATAGTTGCCCGAAACCGTAGCTAGCTTTGACGCCAAAGCTCCCCCTTTAGAATTTACAAACGATATAACGCAAACAGCATATAAATTGTTGCCCTCGCGAACTAATTCAAAGCCTTCATTTACGAGCGAAAAACTGCTGGCAAAGGTGCTAATATTGGAAACAATTATAGTGCCGTTGTAAACATTGTCGGTGATAATTATACTATAGGAATTGGCTTGCGCGTCAAATCCGCTGCCCAATGCAACCTTTCCGCTCACAGCTGATATATTGCCTTGAATGACATTTGTGCCGTTTAGCAAAATACCAACCAATCCACAATCTATTACACCGACAGAACCCGCATTCTCTATTACTGCATCTGTTATGTATATAAGCGTGCCTGTAGCCTCGCCGAGTTGAACTATCGTCTCTGCTTCGCTAGAAGAATTAGTCGAATAGATGTGTGCATTGCTTATACGAATCTCGCCGGAGCCCGCATTACAAATCGCAGACATCAACACCCCTGTTACGCGCACCTCTCCGCCAGTTATGGTAATGCTTCCAGTAAAAGCGTTGAATATGCCATAGCCCGCGCTTGACATGACCTCACCCGCATCCATAACGATATGGCCTGCATTTCCATTGCGAATCGCCTCGCCCCCCTCGGAGTTTACTGCTCCTGAGCCAGTAATTTTTATTGTGCCTGTGCTAACATTGTTTATTGCACAGCCCACTACCCCAGTAGCTCTTACAACCCCGCCAGCAATTTCGATAACGCTTGAACTATTGTTATATATTGTCCCATCGGCACTGGTGCTCTCTACTACGCCACCACTAACTTTTATTGATGTAAGTGCCGCGTTCCCGCCCTGATATATTGCTGTACCAGATTGTGAGCTTACTGTTCCGCCGTTTACAAAAACAAAACCTCTGCCGTTGTTTAAGATAGTCCTTCCATTAGATGATGTGTTTCGTATAGTTCCGCCGTTTATAACCATATCTCCATTAGAAATATTACTTAAAGCATATCCTTCCGCACGGTTTTCTATAGTGCCTCCGCTTATCATAATCAGCGTAATTCCTACAGCATCACCCTCACCACTGCCAGCCTGGTGCACTGTGCCCGCAGCTGTGTTTAAACTATGTGAAGTAAGAAGGGTGGGCACATTGGGGTTGAGCTGTCTAATAGTAAGCAAACTCGCCCCTGCTTTATATATCGCTCTGCCAGTCAACGCCTCAACTGTTCCACCTGCAATATCTACAACAGCATTGTCAGCAATAGTAATAGTATTGAAAACTACAGAGAGCACTTTTCCACCCGTCATAAGCATGTTGCTGTTTGCCACCATTCTTATTGTTCCAACGCCCTCTGCAACCGACTTTATAAGCCCGCCGCTTAGTGTAAATGAGCCACGAACAGCTATTGCGCTACCTGAACTGTCATTGCGCACTTCTCCGCTGGTTATAGACAAAGCCCCGTAGCTGTCTATCGTAGCGCGAGAGCCCTTACTATATAACATTGCATTGCCTATAGACAAGGAGCTGTTAACATGCTCGCTTAATGCCGCATATCCTGTGCCTTCGTTACGTATTATGCCGCCAGTTATAACCACGCCAGCTGGCGTACCGTTTTGTATGGCAGCCCCGGCTCCTGTGTTTTCTATAATTCCACCGCTTATTGTTATCAGCGTACTGGTAACAGAAGATACATCTTGGCGTATCGTTCCGAGCGTCGCTCTTGACGTAATTAATGTTGGTATGTTTTCGCTTATCTGGCTTATGTTTACAATCCCCGTACCACTGTTGTTTATTGCGGCGCCTGTACCAGCATTGCGCAATGTGCCGCCAGAGACTGTTATATTGCCTGAGGACGTATTGTATATTGCCGCAAGATTACTGTTTATATCAATTAAACCATTAGTTATAAGAATGCTTCCGGGAGAATCGTTTTGTATTGCTCTTGCACCTGTTTTAGCCGTGTTTTCTAGCGTTCCACCAGCCATTGTTATCAGTATGTCTGTAGCCGCAGCCGTAGCAACATTCGCCTGATATATAACTGCACCCGTGCCACTGTTCTTGCCCCCGCTTATCATAGTCGGTATATTGGGGTTAACTTCGCTTATGAAGATACGCCCAGAATTTGTGTTGTGTATTGCCATACCGTTGCCAATTGATTTTACTGTTCCGCCCGTTATAACAACATCGCCTGTAGAATCATTACGTATCGCTGTAGCGGCTGTTGTGCCAGTGTTGCTTATCGTCCCTCCGCTTATACTTATAACCGTACCCGTAAGCCCCACCACATGTGATTGATACAGAGTAGAATAATTAGTTACATTAAAGTATGATTCTATTTTGGTTGGCATACTTGGGTCAGCTTCACTTATATTTAGCACTCCCGAGCCCGCGTTATATATAGCTGGACCAATGCCCGTCATGCGCACTGTTCCGCCCGTTATGGTAATGCCCGCAATCGAGGCATTATAAAGAGCGCGCCCAGATTTAATGTCCGCTTGGTTTGTGTTCTCTATTGTTCCGCCGCTTATTGTTATCAATGTATCTGTTGTGGTCGCATCCGCAGCCTGATATAATGCCCCGTAGTTTATCAAATCAAGAACTGACGTAATTAGTGTTGGATTGCCAGGGCTAGCCTGACTGATATTAATTGTGCCATTGCTCATATTGTATACTGCAACACCAACTTCGGTTCGCACTGTTCCGCCTGTTATGAAGAGTGCGCCTGTTGCATCATTGGCTATTGTTCTTCCATTTCCTAAGTTCTGAAACAATCCACTAACTACGTATAGCGTGCCTTGGTTTAATATTATGTTGTAGGTGGAGCCTCGGTTGCCTATTAATTCACCTTCAAATATGTATGTAGTACCCTGCAGTATAGTAATCACTCGGCTTTCAATATCTAGAGGGGTTACACCATCACCAAACGTCACCCTAACCACATCGTCTGCCGCTAGAATGTTCAAATCTGAAAAAACATCGTTGAGAAGCCCAATTAATGGAGATGATAAATAATCTTGCAATAGATTATCGTAGACCACCGCCTGAAAATCAATACCTGATTTTGTCAACACTGCATCATATCTAGAGTCCGGCACAATAACGGCAGCGTCCGCGTGCGTCTGTTGTTTTGTTTGGTTCAGATTAAAGGCGGCGGCGGTACTGAGGCATATCAAAGTAAGCACGAATAATAGCGCGCTTACCAAAACCCCCAAACTCAACTTGGCCATTTTCTGTTCCATTTTTTCTCCCATGCTCAAATTAATGTTACACCCCGTCCCAAAGCCAATGATGCACCCTACGGCAAAGCAAGAATTAAAATCGATACGTTAAATCACCCTAACCGCACTCTTTGTGCTAAGCTATCTAACAAAAAAATACAAACAGCCGGAATTTTCCCAGTATCAGCTAAACCTCAAGTACAATTACGACTTGTATAGCGCCCCTAATTATCATGTCTCTTAAAAGGCAAGCTTACTTCTACGTATTCAGTTTAGTTTATCCAAAAAAACCTAGTTTTCATGCAATAAACGCAATTTCGCTCTAGCTAATTATACAGTTTGGCTAAATGCTTTGCAACCAAATAGGCGCTAGAAGCAAAATAATAGAACTAGCCAAAAAGCATTTAAAATTACAATTTTGTGTTGCTTTTTTAGGTGCGATGCTGTATAATGCATAAATATCCGCGTAAATTTTAGCGAACGACACTTAGTTTGGGGCTTCGACAATCCCCACCATAAAAATTATCGCGTATGCACCCATAGCTCAGCTGGATAGAGCGTTGCGCTACGGACGCAAAGGTCGGGGGTTCGAATCCCTCTGGGTGTGCCAAACTTTCAAAGCTTTCTTATTTGCTTCTCTGCTTTTTAGGGTATAGTTCGCACCCCGTCTACGCAGGGCTAAAGCCTGCTCCAGGCTCGGGGGTCCAAAATCCCTCTAGCGTGTATCAAAGCAAAAAGTGCTTGACGCACTTTTTTCTTTATTACTGCTCAGAGTTTCCCGTCAGGCAAATAATTGCCCTAGCAATTAGTAGTCCCCGTTTTATTTTGGTTTCCTATTCTTTTTTCTTGTCATACTTAAATGAATTGCCTTGCAGGATGAAGATGAATAGTTGAGCTAAGACAAACTCGTAAAAAATAGTTGTGTTTTAACTTTATTTGGTTTATTATGGAAACAATTGGTGAGATGTTACTATATTAGCAACTGATGATGGGCGCAATGCGCCTTATAAATAATCAACAGGGCCAACGATAAATTCATGAGTAAAGGAAGGAAATAAATTGACGTTTTTAGATTGGTTGCTTAGTACTGGAAATTACAGTTTGCCTAAATCGGAATATCTATATGGCACAACCCATTTAATTGTGCTGGCTATGGTGGTGGTTGCCAGCATTGCTATGGGCATTTGGATGGCAAAAGCTAAGCCTAAGTGCAGGCAGATTGTGCTGTATGTGTTTGCAGGCATTTTGCTGTTTATGGAATGTTCGGGGCGCGTACTTACACTTGTTAAGATGACCGACTACAATTTTTGGGGATTATATAAGGCGCTTATACCTATGCATTTTTGTTCTATTGTGGTTTGGTTTTTTATTGTCGGGGTTTTCGCAAAAAGCAAAGTTACGCTTAGATTAGCTCTCATCGGGGGTATGATGGCAACAGTGGCGTATCTTGCCTACCCTGCAGTTGGGCTAAATATGGCGTTTATAGGGTATGGCGAGTTCTACAGTATATTTACGCACAGCATAGCATTTGTTGCAGTAGTAGCGGCACTAGCTATGGGCGCAGGCCAATTTAAGTGGAAAGAGACATGGCAGCCGGCAATTTTCTTTGCCTGCATAGTTGTGTATGCAGTACTACTTAACTTCGTGATGTTCCCTGGCGGAGACTACATGTACATTACCCAGAACCCATTGCCGTTTGAGTTTGGCCCAATACCTTATCAGGTTGTACTGGCATTAGTAATCATTGGAGTTGTGTCACTATTCTATGCTTTCCCTTCACTAAAGCGCAGTATCGAACGAAAAAAGCAAAAACATAAAAATCTGCCGCCTGTTGAACAAAAGAAAGAGAATTAGCCCACGCACAAAAGCAAGATTAAATAAACAAGAAATAAATTTAAACCAAAAATATAATTCATAGAACAAGCATTATAGTTTTGGTGTTATATTACCGCTTAACAACAAGAACAACCGTACGGTTGTTCTTTTCTCAATTGAAAATGTTCGGCTATCTTAGTTTGATTTGTTGCCGTTACTGAATATTCGTTATGTTAAGACTTGCTTAAATCAGTTAACAGCTTATTTATTTCCTTAATCTCTTGGTTGTTCTTTTTAAAGGCGTATAGAAGCTTAAGCAGTCTAGAGTCGTTTAGGTCCATGCTTTGTTCTTGCAATTTTGCCAGCTCGCCATTTAGCCTTTCGTATTCCATCGCTTTAAGCTGTAGCTGCATAGTATAGCCTGCTAGCCTAGTCTGCTCTAGAGTCATCATTTTCCCTTTGTCCATCACATCTCCTCTAATATATATCTTTGCCTTGTCTGTATGTTCACTTTGTTCATTGCTGCCTTACTTATAATTTTACTTTGATCGCCATATCCCCTTATATATTATCGTTTTCTTGTGCATTACATCTTTCTTGTTTCAGTCTTCTTAGGTGCGCTTCTTCTGTAGAGCACATGTTGCGCTTCCAGTGCGTCATTAAACGAATACTCTGCTGGTACTTTCAGAAGCTCGGTCGCCTTTTCAAACTGCTCAACCTGCCGCTTTAGCCTGTTGAAACGCATGCCAATATTTACTTGCTTAATCGGATTATCGGGATGTTGCAAGTCATACTCATCTACAAATGCTTTAATGCCTCTCTGGAATGCTGCAAATATCATATCGCGCTCCTGCTCTGCAATGCTATCTAGCTTAACGTCATATCTGCCTCTGTCTTCTATGCTTTCATTTATTTTTTCATTATCTCTATACTTTTGATTCATTTCAAAGTCGTTAAGCACGGCATAACCTAGTTTGTCACTTACATAGACCGCGCCCTTAGCGATTATTTCGCCATTTCTATCTCTAACCACCAAGTTCTGCACATCTTTAGCTTTTATAGTTGCGCCGACAATATTTTTACCATAAAATTGACTAGTTATTGTTGCGCAACAGCCTGCATACAGCCCAATTATTGGGTTGTATGGCGAGCGCTTATCTAGCCACTCGTAGCTAAACATCTTAGAATAGAGGTCATCAATAAGCTCTTTGCTGTTAAGTAGTTCTTGGTCTGTAGAGTCTTTTATTTCTTTAATACTATCAAATATCGTCTTTTCTGTTAGAGGCTTGCCCAGGATATGCCTGGGAATATTATTAGCCTCAGCCTGTTCCCTTAATGCATCC
>JGI996J12353_1000195_pt1 | contig 17352 bp, 11 predicted proteins | sample IntmicLarv5ML5BL_FD_12353 | JGI IMG/M metagenome (IMG submission 12353) | reverse complement strand
AGTAATGGCACGCTTGTGACAATGCTTTGTCACAACTGTGACATTGTGTCGTCACAAGCGTGCCATTACTTTGTCACAAGACAATTACGTTCACTATTTGTGTAGTAGTGAAACAACAAAGGAGGCATCTCATTTATGAGATGCCTCCTTGCCAAAATTAAAAACCTGCCATGGTTGCCTAGGCTAATGCTGTGGTGTGAGTATTGTAAAAAATTATTTTATAGGAATATAGCCTACCTCTTTTACTGTATTCTGTCCTTCCGATGAAAGAAGGTAATCAATAAACGGCTTCACTACAGATTCTGATTTAGTATCATAGTAATATAATAGTGGACGTACTACCGGATAAGTACGATCCATTGCAGTCTCCGATGAGGCTTTGACAAAAGTTTCGCCTTTATCATAAGACACATTTATGGTCTTTACATCTTTACTGACGTAGGCAAGTCCTACATAACCAATAGCTCCTCTTGTCTGACTAATACTTTGTATCACAGCACCTGTTGCCGGCATACTCATTATGCCATTCATATAGTTTTTGTTCTTGAGTACGCTCTCCTTAAAGAATTCGTATGTTCCTGAAGATGTTTCGCGTGCGTATGCCACAATCCTCATGTCAGCTCCGCCAACGTCTTTCCAATTTGTTATTTTCCCCATAAAGATGTCTTCAAGTTGCTCGCGTGTAAGATTTGACACTTTATTGTCAGGGTGTACAATGATAGCTAAGGCATCATATCCGATAGTAACTTCCTTGATTGTTTTTCCAGCCTCCTGTAAACGTATTCTTTCGTCAAACTTTATTTTACGAGAAGCCATAGCAATATCAGCAGTGCCATCTCTTAGTGAAGAGAGACCAACTCCGGTCCCTCCTCCGGTAATAGTGATTCTTGCGGAAGGATTTTTGCTAAGATATTTTTCTGCTTGCTTCTGAGTGAGAGGTAAGCAGGTGTCGCTTCCTTTTATTCTTTGAGCAAAAGTGTTTGTGGTTACCCAAGCTAATGCTATAACTGCTAAAAAGACTTTCTTCTTCATTTTTCTTATGTATTTATTTTCCCAACAAAAAAACAAAACATCTGTTTCACTCATGTGAAACAGATGTTACAATAGTATTAAAGAAATTTGTTTCAGAATCTATACTGTACCCGTAAAGTAAAGGCATTATCCTTGCGGTCAGTACTGTATCCCTCTATTAGAGAACTTTTCTCATTAGATATAATCTCGTAATAACCAAGCAGGCGTATTTGTGCTGTGGGCTCATAAGAAAGCCCTAAACCCAAAACATTCCGCCAAAGATCGGTCGCAGAAGTCATGCTATCCTCAGCACCTATCTGGTTGCCGGCTAACCCTGTGTTAGGGTCATAGCTATCGTATTTAACAACTGTAGAAAACGGGGATTCGCTTATGCGTTGAATAAAGAATAAGGAATAACCGGTAAAGGGGCGTTTGTACAAAGCGTTTGCATCTATGTTTTCAGGGAGGCGGTTATAGCTATGGCTTCTGCTGCTGCTTGCAGTACCAGGCTGAGTACCCCATATTGTTTCACCGCGTAGGGTAGTTTCTCCAACAGAAGAGTTAAGCTTGAACTCAGCATTGAGTCCGAAATACTCACGCTTCATATATGTTCCGGTTGCATTGTTTACTACTTTATTGAATGATGTTCCACTCAATTCATAGAAATGGCCGGTAGGGTTGTGTACTTTGCCTGAATAATATGAAACTCCGGCAATCCATGAAATATCTGTCCCAATAGACTTTTGTGCCCTAAGGCGTGCAATAAAATTTCGTTGATTATCGGTCTCACGATTCATCCCATTGCCGGCAGTTATAGCAAAGTTCATGGTAATAAAATTGAGAGAATGGTTCTCTGGTGCTCTTAGAGTAAACATTCCTCCTAAGTCTCTTTCTCCGGGAAAAAGAGACTGAATCATTGTTGAACGTTCAGGGGATTCTAGTATAGGATTTGAAATACCAGCCTCATGACCAAAAGGTATAATAAAAATACCTGCTGTAAAATCATTACGATATGTCCATGGGTCGCGCAGTCCAAAAAGCAGATTGCGAGTTTCAATACCAGACTCTATGAACTCTAATTGAATGGAGGTAAATGCGATTTTTTCGCTATAGGCAAATGTAAGTCGTGCTCGTCGCATTCCGAAGCGATTAAAACTTTTATCCGAAGATTCATTTGGCGCGCCTATTCTTAATGAGGCATCAGGCTGTCCATGTTGAAGTTCTCCTTGCAGAAGTCCTGATATTCGAAATGCACTCAAACGCTTAAGCGCTTTATCAAGTGATATAACATTGTTCTCTAAAGTATCTAAGCGTGTTTCGAGTGGCTCAATATCCTGTGCTGTCAGAGAGAAAGACAACAACATTGTAATAGGCAATAAGCAAAGTCTTTTAATATTCATTATTGATATTTTAATTTAGGATACAAAATAACGACACACATATTACATTTACAATACAGATTTGTTACATCATCAAATATATAATATTTCGACCGTGTTACAAAAACAAGGGAGCGCCTATAATAGGACACTCCCCTGCCAAAATAGAAAGCCTGCTTATATCAAAAAGCGTATCTTAAGCCTATCTGTACTTGATATGGATTGCCATTGCGGTTTGAGACTCCGGTGTTAGCATTTACATTGTATTCATATTGTCTTTGATTAGCATCAAAGTTTCTTATTGAGTAAATGTTTTGCTTACCTAAATTATTACCTGCTCCCCAGTCCTTATTCAATAAGTTAGCGACATTGAATATGTCTAATGATAACTCCAGATTTTGTGTGTTATATGTTTTGAACTTTTTAGAAAGACGTAAATCAAACACCCCATAGAAACCATTTATTCCTCCGTTTCGCTCTGCAACTTTGCCGAAGCTGTCTCGGATATAGTTCTTAACACTTTCTTCTGCATCAGGATTGTCAAGGATTGATTGTATGCCTGCGCGAAGATATTCCGGAGTACTTGCATCGTTTGGATTAAAGATATACGCTAAGTCATTGGATGCTACGAAGTCGCCATTAACATTTCCGTTTACTGCAAGAGAATAGCGTGTTCCTCCAATACCAGAGAAGCGCATACCCACATTTACTCCCCAGAAAGAAGGGGCACTACCGTATACAACCAACTTATTGCGAAATTGATTGTCCGAATATGTCATCTTGCTCATATCACGAGGGTCATCAACTACCATTTTAGAAAGAGTTGCCGAGTTTGCTACATTACCATTGAATGATGTATTGTCCTTCGCATCATTCCAAGTATAGCTGACAGACAATTCGCCATCCTTGAAGTAACGCCAAGTTCCATCAACAACGAATGCAAACTGATTAACCTTTCCTTCACTTACTAATTCCAATACACGACCTACTTTTTCCGACTTACGTCCGGTAGACCAATCCGCAGAACCATTACTTGTGTTTATTCCGCTTACGGGAACATATACTCCGCGATTACCTTCTGCTGCAAGGCGGAAAGCCGGTTCGTCCATCATATTGCGGTCAACATACATATAGTTATTGCGTGCGAGAGTCATAAAACCACTTACACCAACCTTCAAGCGATCACTGAAGAAGTGTGTATAAGAGAAATTAGACTTGTAAACCACAGGAACTTTAACATCAGCACCATTCGTATTGATAGTAGCAAGCTGAGGAATATTAGGATTCTCGAACAATTCTACACCGGGAGCAGTAAGAGGGTTTGCCTTGTATGATGGAAAATTAGGAGTAGGCACTAAGTCACCTTGTACATCCACAGATAATACTTTAGTTCCATCAAACACCATATTATTAATCATAGCATAGTTATTAATGTCGGACGAGAAGATACCTCCACCAATACGAATAATATCGGTTTGCTTTTCATTAATATCCCAAGTAAGTTGCAGACGTGGTTGTACTTGGAAAGTATTCAATCCATTGTCTGTACGAAGTCCAAGCTCGTCGTAGACTGTCTGATTGAAGTTTCCTTTATTAAAGTAATTTGAATTATCGATTCTCAAACCAGCCATTACCTCGAATCCAGGGAATAGGTTTGTTGTCAGTTGTCCGTATACACCTGTGTTCAGGATGTTTTGTCTAACTCGTTGGTCAGGGTCAAGATAAACCTCACGAACATATCGGTAAGGATTAAGTTGCTCGAAAGCATCAAGGCCTGTGAAGAAGAAGCGCCCGTTAGCTTCACTTCCATAGCGCGAATTCATGTTGGTATACATCAGATCCGCACCAAAAGTATAGTTGATTCTGTTCGTTGTATAATACAGGTTGTTGACGAGGTGCAATACATTATTATAGAAGTTCTCCGGACTATAACGTTGTCCTCCAAGCTGAATAGTTGTATAAACATCCCTGCCGTCTACACTTGATTGTACACGCTCTACGATTGCACGTGGTATGTTTTCTATCGGTAGCTCTGTCCCAGGTGTACTCTTTTCGGAAGTAATCAAATGCTGTAACTTCAATTCGTTTGTAGTACGCGGACTCAGAACCGAGCGTAAGGTCAGTAATGCACTATTATCAATTGAATGTACATCACCATAAACCTCATAAATGTTTATTGAACTATTATCGCCCAATGCTTTATTGTTTACATCGTTGACGAAGTTATTACGGAATGTCAATAGGTTTGTTGCATTAATCTGCCAGTCGACACGCGCAAACAAGGCATCTGTGCTTTGTGTTTTGTCAAACTCGCCAAACTGAGGTGACGATGCTACGCCATAACTGCTTCTTGCGATATCAATGTAACGATCCAAAGAGTTCTGAGATACATTATAACGATTTTCATCTGCAGGCGTTTTAATATTTGCAATCTGCAAAGGGCGAGAGTCTGCCTGATGGTCCCAAGCAAGGAAGAAGTGCGCACGGTCTTTAACGATAGGTCCTCCCAATGTTACACCATATTGATATGTCGAGAACTTAGCATCGCGCTCGTTTCCTCGTATATCATAAGGACTGGAAAGCCAGTCGGTACGACTATAAAGAAATGCACTACCGGCGAAAGTGTTTGTGCCGGATTTAGTCACCGTACTAACAGATCCACCTCCGCTACGACCGTATGTTACATCATATTGGTTTGTTACCACTTCAAACTCACGAACTGCTTCCATTGATATTGCATAAGGGCCTCCGTTGCGGTTTGTTGTACCTCCCGACGTTGGGTTCTTTGCTGTCATACCATCGATTGAAAAGTTTGTTGAAGAAGCTAATTGCCCAGACAGATTACTTCCTGTACTTAGTGGAGATAAGTCCACCAATGAAGTAAAATTACGTCCGTTCACAGGAAGCCTTGCTATATCCCTCGCTGTAATAGACGTTGCTGCACCAATATTTGGAACTGTGTTTTTGAGAGAGTTCGCAACAACTTCGATTGTTGCAATTTCGAACCCATCCTCTTGCAAGACAAAGTCTACGCGTAACATATCACCCTGATTAAGGGAATAACCTGTTTTCCTCTGTGTGCCAAAGCCAATATATGACGCGGTAACAGAATAAGGAGAACCTAACGGTAATTGGTTTATAATATATACACCATTTTCGTTTGTAATCGAACCGGTACTAAATCCGGTAGATTCGTTTCGCACTTGTACCGTCGCTCCAATTACTGTCTCACCGGAAGCATCTATTATCGTGCCGGTTATGACTGCCTGCGTGCTACCTTGAGCTAACAATAAGGCATGGAAAGAACTGAGTAGCACTATTAGTGCCACTAAACGTGTAATAAGTCTCATGTTGTTTTTGTTTAATTTAAGATTTCGAGAGAGTTTATTTATCGTCAATTGATTTTATAACAGCAGAAGCGATTTTTGATGTGCTCTTGCGACTAATCTTACGAATCCTATCAGGATTCTCAAGACTCATGCTTGTAAAGAAGTTATTTCCATTGTGTATCTGATTCTTGTTTTTATCATACAATGAATAACTCACAATGTGGAATAATGTGCGAAGAGGGCGCTCTTCCCATTTAAGATAGTGTTGATTAAGAACGAGAAGATAGTCGGCATTTGCTTTTTCCAAAGCAGCCTTCAATTCTTCTCCGCATAAAGAAGAAATGTCAGAATAAGACTCATCACTTTCGCCCAATACCTTAATCTCATTCAAAATACGTCCATCTATAATATTTGCAGAAGCCGGGATAAATGCATAATCAGAATTTCTGCATCCTGATGCGATATTCTCAGAAATGATAGAATTATACTCTGCGTCGATAAGGTCAGCCTTCATTCCTGTTTCTTCAGCGATTAATTGATTGTAAAAATAGTTTGACTTTACATTGTCTTCTAATCCGACAATCAAAATGCGAGTAGCTTCACTATTGCGATTCGCACTTTTATTTTTGCTTCTCGCTTCGATGTTGAATGCAACTGTAAGAAAACACACCATCAATAAAAAAAATACACTAATACTTTTCATCTGTAATAATTTTATAACCATTTAATTTCACTAGCAAAAGTATCAGTGCCAATTTTCAATGTCGTTACATTAACATAAAGTACTTATTAATTCGTGATTAATGGAATTTGCCTGTCGCACGTGAAAAGAGTAAAAAACTCCGTAACATAAAATACTTAGACAATATGTTGCCGACATCCTCCGCAACATAAAATCCTCATTACATTAACTCCACACAAAAAAAAGGCATCGACTATATCACAGTCGATGCTTTTCTTATTGTGTAGTCGTAAAAAAAATAGGGGCCTCCGAAACAAATCGGACACCCCTATCATCATCAATAATTAAACTAAGAACAATTATATCTTTTGTTAGAATCTCCAGCCAAGGCTTACATTAACTACGCTGTTATGGAAATTCGTTCCCTTGTTTGAGTTGTCAGGATCTAAATGAAGCGGATGTTTATTTACACCAATAAGTCCGTATGTATAGTTCGCAGATATGACCAATCCTGTACTAAGCTGATAACCTATACCTCCAGACATTCCAACATCGAATGTACGTGTTGCTCCATCTACGTCTGTGGTCTCGGATTGTCCGGGTACCGACACTTTAATTTCTGCGAGAGTATTAATGGAAAGTTGAGGTCCGGCAAAAACATGAAAACCTTCATACAAATAATACTTAGCATAAACAGGGATATTCAGATAGTTATATTTCATTATAACATCACTGTTTTCGTCAATATTTGTATTTGAGAAATAAGGTACATCACCTTTTGACCCTTGAACAGAGTAGTACAGACCTGACTCGATAGCAAATGCATCTGTGACCATGCCTTCAATACCCATTCCGATATTGAAACCAAGGCGTAGACCAAGGTCAGCATTTGTTAGATTAGAATAATTCACGCCAACTTTTGGAGTGAAATAAAACTCACCCTCGTAATTAGCTACTTGCGCATTGACTTGCAATGCGATGAATGCGAATAATGTGAATAATACTTTCTTCATGATAATAATTATTTCTTGTTTGCTTCTACCCATTTGCGGGCGTTAACGAATGCTTCAATCCAAGGAGTCACCTGATCGTTATCCTTGCGGTCGTTTGGATAGTATCCGCACTGCCAAGGGAAGATTGCACGTTCAGGGTGAGGCATCATTGCCAAATGGCGACCATCTGCGGAGCAGACTCCTGCTATCGATGAAGGCGAGCCGTTAGGGTTGGCAGGGTATCCGTCGTAATTGTATTTAGCAATAACATTGTATTTACTTTCATCGTAAGGGAGGGAGAATTTACCTTCTCCGTGAGCTACCCAGATTCCTAATTTGCTTCCACTTAGAGAACCAAGCATTACTGAGTTGTTCTTTGGTATTTCCAATCCTACGAAGTTCGACTCGAATTTGTGCGAGTCGTTGTGATGCATCTTATGTTTTACTTCATGTTCAGGGTAGAGCAATTCAAGTTCAGCCATTAACTGACAACCATTACAAACACCTAAACTCAAAGTGTCTTTGCGTGCGTAGAAGTTGTCGATAGCCTTTTTAGCCTTTTCATTATAAAGGATACCGGCAGCCCAACCTTTTGCAGAACCAAGCACATCAGAGTTTGAGAATCCACCACAGAATACGATGAAGTTCACATCTTCCAAAGTCTCACGTCCTGATGCTAAGTCGGTCAAATGAACGTCTTTCACATCAAATCCTGCTAAGTACATAGTGTATGCCATTTCACGCTCGCCGTTTGTTCCTTTATCACGAAGGATTGCGGCCTTAATGCCTGTTGGCTCGCGACGTTCGGCTGATATTCCGTAAGAAGATAGCTTCCCGTTGAATGACTTGCCAAACTTATATTCGATAGGCTGCATCTTATAGTTTTCGAAGCGATTGCCTGCGCAAAGGCTTCCGCTTTGCTTGATATCCAACTTATAAGAGGATTGATACCATACATCACGCATATAGTCTATGCCGAAGTGATATTGTACATCGTTCTTTGAAACTAATACGTGACGCTCAGTAGTTGGTTTTGCAACGATTGCAAATCCTACGCCTGCATCTGTTAATATCTTTTCGAAGGCTTTCTTGTCCTTAACCTGAACAAGTATTGCAGGATTCTCTGCGAATAATACTTTCACGATATCCGTTTCAGCTAACTTATCAAGATTGACATCAAGACCACCTTCCACATTTGCGAAGCACATTTCCAACAATGCAGTAATCATACCTCCGGCAGAAATATCATGTCCGGCAAGTATCAATCCTTTCTCGATAGCTTCCTGTATTGCGTTGAAAGCATCACGGAAGTATTCTGCGTCTGTTACAGTCGGAACAGTATCGCCGAGCTTGTTTAGTGTCTGAGCGAATGCCGAACCACCAAGTTTTAATGTGTCGAAAGAGAAGTCTATATAATAGATAGCTGTATTCTTATCATTAACGACAACAGGTGAAACGATTTTCTTAACATCGCTCACTTCGCCTCCGGCAGAGATAATAACTGTTCCCGGAGCAATCACCTTATCATCGCCATAACTTTGGATCATTGATAAAGAGTCCTTGCCTGTCGGGATATTGATTCCCAAAGAGCAAGCGAAGTCTGATGCTGCTTCAACGGCACTGTATAGACGAGCGTCTTCCCCTTCATTGCGACAAGGCCACATCCAGTTTGCACTCAATGAAACACCGGTCAACTTATCAGAAAGAGGAGCAAATACGATATTAGTAAGAGATTCCGCAATAGCGATTATAGAACCAGCAACAGGGTCAATCATTGCAACCTGTGGAGCATGACCGATAGATGTTGCAATACCTGCCTTGCCACGATAGTCAAGAGATACAGCTCCTAAGTCGCTCAACGGTAACTGAAGTTCTCCCTGACATTGTTGACGGGCAATCTTTCCTGTTACAGAACGGTCAACCTTGTTAGTCAACCAATCCTTACAAGCGACAGCCTCAAGTTGAAGTACATTCTCCAGATATTTATGTAATTCGGATTCCTTGTATACAACAGGCTGATAAGTTTCATTTATAGTCTTGTCAGTCATCACCGTTTTAGGTGCCTTTCCGAACATATATTCCAATTTCATATTGATAGGCTTGTTGCCGTCTGCTTGCTCGAAGACGAACTGCATATCATTGGTAGTTTCTCCTACGACATACATCGGAGAGCGTTCGCGATCTGCAATACGTTTGATGCGCTCAATCTCCTTTTCGCCCACCAATAAGCCCATACGCTCCTGACTTTCATTTCCTATGATTTCTTTTGCAGAAAGAGTTTTGTCGCCGACCGGTAATTGACTCATATCAATACGTCCACCGGTAGCTTCTACCAATTCCGACAAACAGTTCAAGTGACCGCCTGCACCGTGGTCGTGAATAGAAACGATAGGATTATTCTCAGATTCAGAGATAGCACGTATCACATTGGCAGCACGCTTCTGCATTTCAGGGTTAGCACGCTGTACTGCGTTCAGCTCAATACCGCTTGTGTATTGTCCTGTGTTTACAGAAGAAACAGCAGCACCACCCATACCGATACGATAGTTGTCGCCACCAAGAAGTACAACCTTTTCACCCGGCTTAGGTTCGCCTTTCAGAGCATCACGCATATTAGCGAATCCTACACCTCCGGCAAGCATAATTACCTTGTCGTAAGCATAAGTCTTATTGTTCTCTGCATGTTCGAATGTAAGTACCGAACCACAGATAAGCGGTTGACCGAACTTATTACCAAAGTCAGACGCACCATTAGAAGCCTTTATAAGGATTTGCTCAGGAGTCTGATACAACCACTTACGAGGGTCAAGCATCTTTTCCCAATCACGAGCACCTTCCGTACGAGGATAAGCCGTCATATAAACTGCTGTTCCTGCGATAGGCAAGGAAGCCTTTCCACCACCTAAACGGTCACGTATCTCACCACCTGTTCCGGTAGCTGCACCATTGAACGGTTCAACCGTTGTAGGGAAGTTATGAGTTTCCGCTTTTAACGAGATAACCGTCTTAATATCTTTTATTGCAAAGTAATCCGGTTTGTCGCCGCTGACAGGAGCGAACTGTTCCACAGTAGGACCTTCATTAAAGGCTACATTATCTTTATAAGCAGAAACCAATTTGTTAGGGTTCTCCGCAGATGTTTTCTTAATTAGATTGAATAAAGAACTTTCCTTTTCTTCACCATCAATAACGAATACGCCGCCGAAGATTTTATGGCGACAATGCTCTGAGTTTACCTGAGCAAAGCCATACACTTCACTGTCGGTCAGTTTGCGATTTAGTTTTTTGCCTACCTCATTCAGGTAGTCAACTTCGTCGTCACTAAGAGCTAAACCTTCTTGCTGGTTATAAGCATTAATGTCTTCAATATAAATAATAGGATCAGCTTGCTTGCTGATAGAGAAGATTTCCTGATTCAACCCTTCGTAGATACGTTGTAGCATAGGATCATGCTCCGCATTGTCGGAAGATACAGGGAAATATTCCTCGATACGAGTGATGCCGTTAAGTCCCATGTTCTGAGTTATTTCCACAGCATTGGTGCTCCAAGGAGTAATCATTTCCTTTCGCGGGCCGACGAACCAGCCGTCTAACGTTGGGGTTTGCACTTGGGTTGCTTCATTAAACAACCATACTAATTTTTGAACATCTTCAGGGGAGAATGCCTGAGCAGCTTCGACTGCCAGAACTGTTTGATTCGAAGATTTGAAAAATAGAATCATATTGTCGGGTTTATTAATATACAGAATCTAAAAACCACACAAAGATAGCTTTTTTCCACAGAAGAGCAGGCATTTCTTTGTATGAATATATCATATATGATATTATTTAGACTTGGCAATCTCCGATAAAAATCATTAGACCAACGAGGTTAAACAAGAAAGAGGTTTAAGCAATTAAACCTCTTCTTTGTGATCTGGGTGGGATTCAAACCCACGACCTTCAGAACCGGAAACTTTATCTAAGTATTGACAATAAATTAGTTGCTGCGTTTTCTCAAACGTTTTTCAATTGTTCTGTTGTTTTTGTTAATAATTCAATATGTATTTTACTGATTAGACTGCTTTACTGTATAAGTCTTACCATCAACAGTATATGTGTATTCGCAAACCGGTTCGTACACTCGGTTTAACGACACGCTGAACGACATACTTGTTTTTGAGCTAACGCTGTTATTCAAACGTTCATCTATAATAGATTGACCAAAGCCGTCCTTAACGGTAAACCTTGTAACAACAATATTTTTAGAACTTGAATTGTATAAACTGACTTCCCACATCGCAGTCGTATATCCATTAAAAGATGTTGACGATCCAGACCTGAATATATTGATTCGTTGGGTAAAATCTACAACAGTAACAGTACAAGTAGCTTCATGCCCTCCATCTTCGGATATGGCTCTAATGAAAGCTGTTCCCTTCTGTTTTGCTGTAACCTTTCCATCTTTGTCAACTTCTGCAACATTTGTATTTGATGAGGTGTATCTGATGTTTCTATTTTCGGCATTACTTGGCGTTATCGTTGCTTTGACAGAGGAGAAACTTCCTTCTTCTAAATTCAAAGATTTGGGTTCAATAGAAATGCCCGCAACTGATGGATTTTTTACATTAACGACACAAGTAGCAGAGATGTCAGAGTCTTTTACTTTTGCAGTAATTATAGCTTCTCCGACTTTACCAGCCGTAATCCTTCCATCTATAACAGTCGCAATAGATTCGTCGCTACTGCTCCAGATAATGTCTTTTTCTTTAGCATTTGCAGGGGAAAAGGATATTGTAAGTGTTTTAGATTCTCCCAGCAATAAATCTAATGATGTTTCATTCAATGCGATTTGTTCAACATCTATCGGAAGTACATGCGCTTCTATATTGGCAGATAAAGCGAATGATTCCTCGCTTACCACAGCAGTAGCATATACTGTAACGCTTCCCTCTTTTAATGCCATTAATATCCCTGTACTTGTAATATATGCTATATCTGGATCGGTTGTGTGCCACCTAACAAATGTTGGTTCTGGAGCATCAGAGGGTGTGTAGTTTAATTCGAGTTGACTTCTCTCCCCAATTTTTATAGATACGCTTTCTGGGCTGATTTGAATAGCACTAATCACTGGAATTTTATCTTCTTCTGAACATCCGATTAAAAATAGTGTTGTAAGTGTTAATAGTAATAATTTCTTCATTGTTTATAATCTTTATAGTTTGTTGTTTTATAGTTTGTTGTCTTAATTATTCCGCTACGATTTTCTTGCTTCTATCACGATGTACATTATCTCCGGTATTGCCCCGTGTAGAAGATTGCAGCATCTTTATTTCTCTTTTTAACTCCTTTATTTCGTCGTCCTTTTCAAATAAACGCCTTAATAGTTCTTCGTTCATCGGATTTTCCTTGCTTGCAGGCTCTTCTATTTTCAACATTTCGCCTTTGCCGGTTATGAGCCATTCTAAACTTAAATCAGGATATTGATAGCTTATTTTCTCGCATTTGTCCGACCCGATAGCTCCATCTTTATCGAGAAATCCATTTGCAACCCCAATTTCTTGGTAAAATTTATACTTGCTAATCCCTTTGCTGTCAATGTATTTTAGTATTCGTTTTCGTATTTCCATATTTGTTCTTAGAAAAAAAGCTATTAAAGTTGCCGTTATTAGAAAATATGCTACTATATTTGCATCGTGTTACAAATCAAAACGCCTAACACGATATAAAAATTAAGCAATGTGGAAAATCCTAAATAAACTCCCCCCTCTATTCCCATCAAAGTTGATCAGTTTCTCCTAAGGAAACTGACCCCTTATTCTCACAGAAAGTGACCCTTCAAAAAGGTAAAAAGTATTGATTGTAAATTGTACGATAATGTTATTCTTTAAGGAAAATTTAACATTTAAAGGATATTTATTATGGCCAATAAAACAATTAGTATGCAAAAAATACGTCAAGTCTTACGTCTTCGTAGCCAAGGCAAAGGTATCAAGTCCATTAGTAGTCTGCTAAGTTTAGCTCGTAACACTGTTAAAAAGTATCTCTCCCGTTTAGAGGAGTCCGGTTTGGATTTTGATTCAGCTTTATCTCTGAGTGATATGGATTTACAATCACTCCTGCAAGAAAAGCCAATCGTACCGTTAAGTACCAAACAGGAGATCTTGGATCGTTTACTTCCCATTTATTGTAAGCGCTTAAAACGCAAGGGAGTCACTCGTGAGATGCTCCATCAGGAATACAAATCCAAGTATCCTGATGGTTATTCTCGCTCCGGCTTTTGTCGCCATCTCCGTCTTTATCAAGACACGCATAAAAGTGTCATGCACCTTGAACATAAAGCAGGCGATAAGCTTTATATTGATTTTGCGGGTAAAAAACTCTCCATTGTAGATATTGATAGCGGAGAAGTTATCCCCGTTGAAGTTTTTGTTGCTATCCTTCCATGCAGTCAGCTAACCTATGTTGAGGCCGTATCCAGCCAACGCAAGGAAGATCTTATTTTGGCCTGTGAGCATACGCTTCAATATCTAGAAGGCGTCCCCCAAGTTATTGTTCCGGATAATTTACGTTCCGCAGTTACCAAGAGCAGCAAATACGAAGCAGTTATCAATGATGACTTTGCTGGTTTTGCCGATCATTATGCCTGTAGTGTTATTCCGGCTCGAGCCTATAAACCTCGAGACAAAGCTTTGGTTGAAGGGGCTGTCAAGCTCATCTATCGCAGTATTTATTTGAGGCTTGAAGATAGAATTTTCCATGACTTAAAGTCTCTCAATGCTGCCATCCGAGTCGCATTGGAAGTCCATAACAATGCCCCATTCTCAGGGCGTAGCTATAGCCGCAGAGATCAGTTTGAAGAGATTGAACGAATGACATTAAGGCAATTAAATCCTATCGGTTATGAGTTAAAGGCGCAGGCTGTAGTAACAGTTATGAAGAATGGTCATGTTCGATTGAGCGAAGATGCTCACTATTACAGTATTCCTTGTAAATATATCGGTAAGAAGGTTAAACTGTTATATACCTCTGCTGTGGTTGAGATTTATTATCGCTATGAAAAACTAGCGGAACATCCCCGTTCTTATGCCCGCTTTAAATACACCACCGATAAGGAGCATTTAGCACCCCATCATAGAGAGTATGCAGACTGGAGCGAAGAAAAGTTTATCTCAGATGCTAATGCAATCCATAGCGATGTTGGAATCTATATCCGTAAGGTTATGGAGTCCAAATCTCATCCCGAACAAGCTTATAAGTCTGCCCGTGGTATTCTTAGTTTTGCCCGCAGAGTTGGGGAAAGGCGCCTGATCAATGCTTGCAGATGGGCTGACAGTTACGGGCTCTACAGCTATCCAAGTATCGAAAGTATCCTTTCCAGTGGACAAGATCAGGTGCCACTCGAAAATGAGACAGAGAACGATAAGGAAGTTCCTATCCATAAGAATATAAGGGGAAAAGACTATTACAATTAATTAAAACAAATAAAATCATTTATAGAAAACGATATGGAAATGAATAAAGAAACCCTCGAAAAGATGACACAACTACGTCTCAGAGGAATGTTTAACGCTTTTAAGACAAGCCTTGAAACAACCCAGAAAGAAAACATGACTATTGATCAGTTTATATCCTGGTTAGTTGTCAGCGAGTGGGATGACAGACGCAACAGAAGTATAGAAAGAGCTATACGTCAGGCTAACTTTCGTCACAAGGCTTCTATCGAAGGCCTAAACTTCTCGGTAGAAAGAGGGCTTGATAAGAATCAGGTTCAACGGCTGGCTGATCTTAGTTTTGTTACAACCCAGAAAGATGTTTTTATAACTGGGAGTACAGGAACAGGTAAGACCTATCTGGCTACAGCTTTAGGATATGAGGCTTGTCAGAAAGGCTTCAAAGTAATGTACTCTAATACAGCCAGACTGATGGGACTACTTAAGTCCTCCAAAGCAAAAGGAACCATACTGACCGAACTCAGAAAGATCGAAAGAATGGATTTACTCATACTGGATGACTTTGGGTTACAACCATTTGATGCTACAGCCAGAATGAACCTGTTGGATGTTATAGAAGACAGGTACGGAAAGAGATCAACAATTATTACCTCACAGATACCTGTCAAAGAATGGTATGATGTAATAGGTGAAAAAACAGTTGCTGATGCTGTTCTTGACAGATTAGTACATCAATCTCTGAGAGTCGAACTATATGGTGAGTCGTTAAGAAAACAAAAACTTAATGATTAATACGAATAAATATTTATTTTTGTGAAATAATATCAAGTAGAATTACCCCATAATGAACAATTATCTACATGAAAAATCAATGCTGAAAACTACCTCTTCTGAAAAGAACTATAGGGGGGCAATTTGAATAGGAACTAGGGGACTAGTTTGATAGGAATATCCACTTGTTGAACAAAGCCAATATAAGAGACAACGATTGTTTGAAATAGTCACGATTTAATCTGACAGTTACGAATAAAAATAGTAACATTATAAAAAGATTAAAATATGACTACATCACAAAAAATTATCAAGAACAAGTTAGGAGTTTTGGGTTTAGCTCAGCAATTAGGCAATGTTTCTAAAGCCTGTAAGATCATGGGATATAGCCGGGATAGCTTTTACCGTTTTAAGGAGCTATATGAGCAAGGCGGAGAGTTAGCCTTACAGGAAATATCCCGCCGTAAACCTATTCTTAAAAATCGCATTGATGCAGCTATTGAAGAACAGGTAGTAGCATTAGCTATTGATAACCCTGCTTTGGGACAAGTAAGAGTTAGTAATGAGCTAAAGAAAAAAGGATTCTCTGTTTCATCGGGAGGAGTCCGTAGTATTTGGCTCAGACATAACCTACAGACATTTCAATTGCGTTTAAAGGCGTTAGAAGCAAAAGTAGCCCAAGATGGTTATATATTGACAGAATCTCAGCTTGTAGCCTTAGAAAAAGCTAAAGAGGAAAAAGTGGCTCATGGCGAAATAGAAACACATCACCCTTGTTATTTAGGGGCACAGGATACTTATTATGTCGGTAATATCAAAGGTGTCGGACATATTTATCAACAAACCTTTATAGACACTTACTCTAAAGTTGCATTTACCAAACTTTATGACAGAAAGAATGCTTTGGTAGCTGCTGATATGCTAAACGACCAAGTTGTCCCTTTCTTTGACGAGCATGATTTAAGATTGCTGCGGGTCTTAACCGATAGGGGAACCGAATACTGCGGAGCAAGAGAACAGCACGAATATCAACTATATCTCGCTATTGAAGATATTGACCATACCAAGACCAAAGCCAAGAGCCCTCAAACAAATGGTATCTGTGAAAGATTCCACAGAACCATACAGGATGAATTTTATGCTGTCGCTTTTAGAAAGAAAATATACAGGAGTATAGAAGAAATACAGACCGATTTAAACAATTGGATGTGGTACTATAACAACGAAAGAACACATTCGGGAAAATACTGTTATGGAAAAACGCCTATGCAAACTTTTATCGATACTAAATCTATTGCTGAAGAAAAATTATTAGAAAAAGTAATGAAACAACAAAATATACTTACTTTTGGAAGTCAAGAAACTGTCGACATGAACTATAAAACGGAAATCTGACAATCATAGAAAACCTACAACTGTCAGATTAAGTCTTTGCTATTACAAATGAATGAATTTACAATTGCTTCGCCTTCGCTTCGGTGAATACTATTTGACTCCGTCGATCTTGCGATTCATGCGTTTGCCCTATGAATATGCATTAATAGATGAAAAAAACAATCTAAAATCGTTACCTTTGTCACTTTCTAAAATATTTAGTATACTAGTTGTAAGTTTACTCGCGTACTAGCAGAAAAGTAAAAGCTAATAGACTAGCAAGCTTGTAAACTTTAAAACTTGTAACTTTTGTCACTTTTTGGTTAAAAACAAAATTATTCGATGTCGGAAAAAGATATATCGGCACTGGTAGACAGATAC
>JGI996J12353_1000194_pt1 | contig 17384 bp, 15 predicted proteins | sample IntmicLarv5ML5BL_FD_12353 | JGI IMG/M metagenome (IMG submission 12353) | reverse complement strand
TACAGGTTTTCGGCGTACTTACAGCACGCAAAATATATGCGAGATACATTAAAACCCAAGGCTAAAGCCGTTGGGCTAGGTTCACGGGTCCCTACAGGACCAAAATAGATTCACTTCTTGTGTAATAGTGAGTTAATCTTGTAGGGATTGTCACTGTGGCGACCACAACCCTGTCGCTGGGAACATAATATCTACAAGGGTAACCCTATTAAAAAAGCCTGATACAGCAAACTGCATCAGGCTTTCATTATAATCTTCGCTTTACTTTCTTACTCTTTTATTTCAGGTTGAATAAAGTCGACAAAACATAGTGCCGCTAAAGCTGTTCCATATCTTTTCTCGATGGTAATACCTTCTGTGATAAAATTAAGTTCGCCAAGATAGTATTTACCATACGTCTTTTGGTGAAGATCATTTATAACACGGATAAGGCGTGATTCCAACTCTTCAATACGATAGCGTCCACTCACTTCACAAACAAGCCCTCCGACTTTTTCGTCAAAGTTCTCATCTTTATACATCCAAGCGTAAACTACGCCAGCAGACACAAACTCATCTTGATAACCGTGTGAAACGGCCATGATGGTTTTCATTTCCGAACCAAATGGAGGCAAATCAATTTCATCCATGGTTGCCAAACGGGCGGTAGCAGGTAGGACAGACGAATAAGTCATAATGTTAAAGTCTGAGATACCGGCATCATAAAGAGCCATGTGGTACGAACCTGCATGCTTTTCCAAGTCCGAGTCTCCACTTCCCTTTGTAATAAAAAAGGTGTTTGGAATTAAGTTTCCAACTTTCTTTACCATCTACAAATAAGTTTTACTAAATTAATAAATTGAGGTGCAAAAATACAAACTTCTTCGATATTATTATCATTTCGAATAATATTATATGCGATATAAAGAAAAACTATAATAACATCTGTTTTTTCTATTAAATAAAATTGATTCCCCGATTGTTAAATTAGTAGTTTTGAATAGACATTGAAACTCACTTCTCTGTGACTTCAACAAACATTATAAATGCAAAATAAAAAGAATACGCTATGAAATTTGAATTAGTAATATTGCCATACGAGGCAAGTGGATTAGAGCCTTTCATCAGTAAGGATACAATAGAATTACACCACGGGAAGCATCTTCAAACGTATGTGAACAATCTCAACAATCTCGTTCTTGGTACAAAGTTTGAGAATGCTGACCTTGAGACAATTGTTCGCGAATCGGATGGTGTGATATTCAACAATGCAGGACAAGTCTTGAATCATAACTTATATTTTACTCAATTTTCTACTAATGGTGGTGGCGAACCAAGTGGGAAATTGGCAAATGCTATCAGTGCAACATGGGGTTCTTTTGAGAACTTCAAGAAAGAGTTGGAAGCTGCAGGAGTATCTTTGTTTGGTTCTGGCTGGGCATGGCTTGCGTCTGACAAGGAAGGTAAACTATCTATTGTAAAAGAACCAAACGGAAGTAATCCGGTTGCAAATGGTCTGACTCCATTATTAGGATTCGATGTTTGGGAGCACGCTTATTATCTGGATTATCAGAATCGCAGAGCAGATCATCTGAAAGATTTGTGGCAGATAATTGACTGGGATGTTGTCGGAAAAAGATATTAATAGTAAAAGGGATTATTCATCATTTTGAATAATCCCTTTTTAATATAATGTATAATTATTTCTTAAACATTAAAGCGCTCTTTCAGTTTTGCAATCATATCTTGCGTCATCATATCTAACGTATAATGTGGTTCCCAATCCCATTCTTCACGTGCGCAAGTGTCGTCGAGTGAATTTGGCCATGATTCTGCAATAGACTGACGTAATGGATCAATATCATACTCCATCTTAAAATCCGGTATGTGTTTTCTGATGTTAGCTGCGATTATTTCCGGATCGAAACTCATCGATGCAATATTAAATGAATTACGATGTACGAAGCGTGATGGATCGGCTTCCATTATCTGAATAGCAGCATGCAAAGCATCAGGCATATACATCATATCCATAAATGTTCCTTCAGCAATAGGACAAACGAATTTGCCTGTTTGTACTGCTGAATAGTATATATCCACAGCGTAGTCTGTAGTACCACCTCCTGGAGGAGTCTTATATGAAATTAACCCTGGAAATCTAACAGAACGAGTATCTACTCCAAAGCGAGTATTATAATAATCACTTAATAATTCACCTGATACTTTAGTTACACCATACATTGTACGAGGATTACGAATAGTATCCTGAGGAGTATTATCCTTTGGAGTATTATGACCAAAGACACCTATTGAGCTTGGAGTAAAGACTGCACAGTTTTTCTCTCTGGCAACCTCAAGCACATTAAATAAACCTCCCATACCGATTTTCCACGCTAATTGAGGTTTATGTTCTGCTACGGCAGACAATAATGCTGCAAGATTATAAATAGTGTCTATCTTATATTTTGATACTACCTCTGCAATTTGAGCATCATTTGTTATATCTACAATTTCAGCAGGACCAGATTCTAATAACTCACCCTTAGGTTCAGCACCCGGAATATAACCAGCTACGATATCACCATCATAGCGACGCCTTAACTCCATGGTCAGCTCAGAGCCAATTTGACCTGTTGCACCAATGATTAGTACATTTTTCATTGCATTTATTGTTGTTTATTGATTTTGAGCCAAACTTACATAAAAAAATGTGATTTATAAGCGCATTAAATGAAAATAAAAAACACTTGCTGCTGTGCTTTCTATCAACGTTTGTGTTATTTTAGATTTAAACACCTCTCCTGCTAGTAAGAATAAAACGTCAAGGCTAAAATTAATTTTAGCCTTGACGTTTTATTCTTGTAATATACCTTTGAGTTCAGATAATAAAGGATTATTCCAATTCGTTTAATTCTTTCAATTCTTTAGTCGTATCAACCAATGTGTGAATATGGTTTGAAGACCAATGGAAAATAAAACAATCTATCGCAATACAAACAGGGATTATTAAAAACATTAATACCTTGAAAAGATGAGATAATGGATAAACTAAAAGTAAACTTACAACAAAAATAAAAACTAATGCATAACATATCAAATATGACCAAACAGTTAGTTTCTTATAAGATGATACTTGTTTGTATAATGTTGGCACAGATTCATCTAATTTCATTTTTGTAAGTTTCAGATAAGAAACAATATTCAGAGCACTGGCAACCAGTAATAAGATTACAACTTGAATTCTTACCAATGCAGCTCCTTGACTTTCAAAAATGCTATAGTATATCATTCCTATTGTAAATAAGAAGAGAAAGATAGATGTGGATTTATTGGCTCTGACCAATCTTTGCCATGCTGTCCTACGTCGGGTTTTCAAAATATAGGCAAGTGTTTCATTGTTGGCTAATGTACTTGCCGTAATTTTTTCGTTTAACTCTTTCCAAACTAATTTCATTTCATTTGATTCCATAATTTATGCATTAAATATTTGACATTTGTTTTAACTTTTCCTTTACTCGACACAAACGAACCGACACATTTGACTTGGATAACTGTAAGATTGAAGCTATCTCCTCATAACTTTTTTCATCTAGCCATAGTAAAATGAGTGCCCGATCCATTTTGTTGAGTCTTTTTATAAGGTGATATAGCTCCTGAAGTTGATTATTATCCTCATTTGCATACACATTCAAATCTGTTTGTAATGGTACAAATTGCATTTTCCCTTTTTTTCTTAAATCACTGATACAAGTGTTTAAGCAAATGCGATAAATCCACGTGGATATTTTGCATTCGGATCTATAGTTTGGGTATGCTAACCATAGATTTATCAAAGACTCTTGAAAAAGATCATTCAAATCCTCTTTATTATTAGCATACATCAAGCATACTTTGTAAACTATCGGTTGATATGGGACTATCAGTTCTATAAATTCAGTTTCTCTTTTCATTTTGCATTTGCTTGTTTTTTATAATTAGTCGCAAAACTGACGGAAAAACTACATCAAAGCAAGTTGTTTTTTAATTGTTTTGAATTTGATTAAAAATACAAGTAGGCTTCTCGCTGCCTTTCTTTACATAAAATAAGACCTTGAATGTTGACCTCATAACTCAATGTTTTACAAAGCAAAACAGAGTGTAACGAACGCTCTACCAGCTAATTCGCTACACTCTGTACAATTCTGCTTTTTGATTAGAAGTTTATTTTACGAATGGAGACTCGCCTTGTATTGTCGCGATAAGATCCAAAATTTTCTGTACTTCAGCCTTCTTTCCATATACAGCAAGAGAAATACCTCCCTCACGTCCTGATATTCCTCCGGCCGCAAAAGGTATTACGTTTACTTCTGCAAGTGCCTTTATAGCCTCTATTTCTGTGAATATCTCAGCGTTATGATGCATCCATACGCTGGGTACGTATGATAATTGTTTTGTCTCCTTTTTAAGCAATTGTTCGTAAGCAGACAAATCGCCGTATACTTCTTTCTCCAATCCTATCGGAACGATAAGTCGCCCATTGCCATTGGATGTATGGTTACGGATAACAGAAGTCGTACCTCCGGACGGTGCTCCGATACATACTGCCACCTGATTCTTTTCGTAGTTTAGCATATTAGCACCTTTGAAAACGATATCATCTTCCTTCATTTGTTTCATCGCTTCTTCGTAGTTAATATCTACGCTCTTTCCGTCAATCAGAGTAATGTTAGGAACGCGTGTTAATCCTGCTGATACGCTTGCACTACCTTCAGGAATAAGGTGTCCTGTCATAAAACTGCCGCGTGGAGCATCCAGGTTAACCAATTCTTCTGCGATATAAGTATTTGTCGTACCGCTTGTGATTATCACAATACCGCTTTTTAATTTAGCTTTTACATCAGGATGATTTACTATACCTTTTGCGATAAGGCGTTTACTTTCGGCTACCGTTAGATTTATACCTGCAATAACATCGCCATCTTGCAATTGTGGAATAGACTGTTTGTTTGTTGTAACTTCGTCATGATTTGTTTGTTGTCCTGTGCATGCTACCAATAACGCTGCAACTCCGATACTAATGAGAATCTTTTTCATATCATATATATATTGATTTGTAAGAAAAACTATGGATAGAGTTTGTAATACTTTAATGAGTATAAAGGTAGTGTCTTTATGCTTATTCTCGCAGGTATAAGGTTAAAAAGAAAAAAGCCGCTTTCAATTTGTGGATGAAAGGTGTGTGTAGTTTAGCAAAAAATATGACCTTTGTAAACAATGAAAATTCAATAAAATATTATTATAAAAAACAATTAGTTATGTACGGAAAATTTAAAGACTTTCTTTCAACAGAATTAAAGAACATAAAAGAAGCTGGCTTGTATAAGAGTGAACGTATAATTACTACACCGCAAAAGGCTGATATCAATGTAAATCATACGAAGCAGGTGTTAAACTTCTGTGCTAATAACTATCTTGGATTATCAAATGATAAACGTTTGATTCAAGCAGCTAAAGACGCAATGGATACACATGGTTATGGGGTATCTTCTGTACGTTTCATCTGTGGAACGCAAGATTTGCACAAACAACTTGAAGCTGCTATCTCCGATTATTTCAAAACAGAGGATACTATCCTTTATGCCGCTTGCTTTGATGCTAACGGTGGTTTGTTTGAGCCATTATTAGGCGAGGAAGATGCTATAATCTCCGATGCACTTAACCATGCCTCTATCATTGATGGGGTAAGACTATGTAAGGCTAAACGCTATCGTTATGCAAATGCAGATATGGCTGAATTAGAGCGTTGTTTACAAGATGCACAGGCGCAGCGCCATCGTTTAATTGTAACGGATGGAGTCTTTTCTATGGATGGAAATGTTGCTCCTTTAGATAAAATCTGTGAGTTGGCTGAGAAGTATGATGCCCTTGTGATGGTCGACGAATCTCATTCTGCAGGTGTCGTTGGTAAAACCGGACATGGTGTTGCTGAGCAATTTGATTGTTATAATGGAGTAGACATTTTCACTGGAACTTTAGGAAAAGCCTTCGGAGGTGCAATGGGTGGATTTACTACAGGTCGCAAGGAAATAATTGATATGCTTCGTCAACGCTCTCGTCCTTATTTATTCTCCAACTCTTTAGCTCCTGCGATTGTAGGTGCGAGCTTGGAGATGTTTAAGATGTTGAAAGAGTCTGACGAATTGCATACTAAATTAACGAGCAACGTATCTTACTTCCGTGATAAAATGCTTGCTGCAGGATTTGATATCAAACCTACACAATCTGCAATTTGTGCAGTAATGTTGTACGATGCGAAACTTTCTCAGGACTTTGCTGCTCGTATGCAGGACGAAGGTATTTATGTGACAGGATTCTATTATCCGGTTGTTCCGAAAGAGCAAGCTCGTATTCGTGTTCAATTATCTGCCGGTCATAAAACGGAGCATTTGGACAAAGCTATTGCAGCATTTATTAAAGTCGGAAAAGAACTAAAGGTTATAGAATAATGTAAGAAGATTTTGCTTTTTACATTATTATTGTAACTTTGCGAAGCAATTAAATAGACAAATGAAAAATCTAACATTACATCATCACTACCATTTCTTGCGGACAATAGTTCGGTAAGCTATAGTGGTATGTAATAAATACTGATAATATAGAAGGCTTGCCGTATGGTAAGCCTTTTTTTTTGTAAATAATTAAAAACAAGATAAGATGTTAAGAATTGCAGTCCAATCGAAAGGACGTTTAAATGACGAAACAATGACGCTTCTAGAAGAGGCTGGCATTAAATTAAACAAAGGAAAGCGTGTTTTGCTATTATCGGCAAAGGGGTTTCCTGTTGAAGTTCTTTTTCTGAGAGACGATGATATTCCTCAATCCGTAGCAAATGGTGTGGCGGATATTGGTATTGTTGGCGAAAACGAATATGTTGAAAAAGGTGGCGAGGCTGAACTTATTAAACGTTTAGGTTTTAGTAAGTGTCGCCTTTCGCTTGCGATCCCTAAGGATGAGGATTATCAGGGAGTACAGTGGTTTGAAGGAAAGACAATTGCGACCTCTTACCCTGTTATCTTAAATGAGTACCTTCAGGCGAATAATGTGAAGGCAGGACTTCATGTGATAAGTGGATCGGTAGAAATTGCGCCTGGTATTGGATTGGCTGATGCGATTTTTGATATAGTTAGCTCGGGCAGTACACTTGTGAGCAATCGTTTGAAGGAAGTTGAGGTTGTAATGCAGAGTGAAGCGTTGCTGATTGCAAACAAAAACTTATCATCTGAGAAGAAAGAAATACTTGACGAACTATTATTTCGCTTTGAGGCTATACAAGAGGCTGAAGGAAAGAAGTACGTGTTGCTAAATGCTCCGAAAGACAAATTGAATGAAATCACTGCTTTGTTGCCAGGGATGAAGAGTCCGACGGTAACTCCATTGGCTAATGGAGAGTGGGTATCTGTTCAATCAGTTATTGCTGAGAAGCATTTCTGGGAGATTATCGGCAAATTGAAATCACTTGGTGCAGAAGGCATATTAGTTATACCTATTGAGAAAATGATTTTATGATGAATTGTTTTATTATATCTTGTCGCAAATTTGCGGCAGACCATAATAAGACATTTTTAGTTCATCGAAAAAGGAATCTAAACAGATAAAGAGAATGGAGATAATTAAATATTCGGAAAGAAGTCAATGGGACGAGTTAGCGAAGCGACCTGAATTGGATGTTACTTCTTTATTTGACACAGTGCGCTCAGTTCTTGACGATGTAAAGAGTAACGGCGATACTGCTGTAAAAATATATGGAGAGAAGTTCGATAAGGTCAAATTAGAATCTCTGCAAGTCTCCGACGCAGAGATAAAAGAGGCAAAGACTTTTGTGGCAGATGATTTGAAAGCTGCTATCATTACTGCCCACGAAAACATTCGCATCTTTCACGCTGCTCAACGTTTTGAGACAAAGAAGATAGAAACAACACCGGGTGTTATTTGCTGGCAGAAAGCGATGCCGATTGAGAAGGTCGGACTTTACGTTCCCGGTGGGACAGCCCCTTTGTTTTCTACAGTTCTTATGTTGGCTATTCCAGCCCAAATAGCGGGATGTAAGGAGATTGTCCTTTGTACTCCTCCTAATAAATATGGGAAAGTGCATCCTGCGATACTCTTTGCAGCAACTGTTGCAGGCGTAAACAAGATATTCAAAATAGGAGGGATACAGGCTATCGCAGCTATGGCTTATGGTACGGAAAGCGTGCCTAAGGTCTATAAGATATTCGGACCGGGCAATCAATATGTCACCGCAGCCAAGCAGTTAGTCAGTCTTAAAGATGCTGCAATCGATATGCCGGCAGGACCATCAGAAGTGCAAGTTATTGCTGACGGAAAAGCTAATCCTGCATTTATTGCTGCCGACTTCCTCTCACAGGCAGAACATGGAACAGATAGTCAGGCTATCCTCGTTACTGATTCGGAAGAAATAATTCCTCGTGTAATAGAATCGATACAAACACAATCAGAGCAGTTGCCAAGGCAGCAACTTGTAAAACATTCCTTAGAACATAGTCGTATTATCCTACTAAAGAATAAGCAGGAAATTATAGACTTTACCAACCTATATGCACCGGAACATCTGATTATACAGACAGAAGACTACATGGATTATATCGACAAAATAGAAAATGCAGGAAGTGTATTCCTTGGTGCTTATACGCCTGAGAGTGCGGGTGATTATGCCTCGGGAACAAACCACACACTGCCGACAAACGGTTACGCTCGTGCATACAGCGGAGTAAATCTGGATAGCTTTATCAAGAAGATTACCTTTCAGGAAATTACGGCAGATGGCATCAAAGGCTTGGGCGAAACAATCCGTGTGATGGCAACAAATGAAGAATTAATGGCGCATAGCAATGCGGTAACACTTAGATTAGAAACATTATGAAGGATATTAAGACATTAGTCAGACCGAACGTGCTTAGTATGAAGCCTTATTCATCTGCCCGAAATGAGTTTAAGGGAGATGCGTCTGTCTTTTTGGATGCAAACGAGAATCCTTATAACAATTCTTACAATCGTTATCCCGACCCATTGCAATGGGAAGTGAAAATGCGTATCGCAGCATTAAAGGGAGTGCGTAAGGAAAATATTCTGCTTGGAAATGGCAGTGATGAACCAATTGACCTCTTGATGCGGGCTTTTTGTGAACCTGGGGCAGATAGCATTACTACTGTTGAACCTTCGTATGGTATGTATGAGGTTTCAGCCGACATTAATAATGTGGCTTGTCACAAGGTTCTATTAAGTGATGATTTCGAACTTGATGCAGACGCTCTACTCTCTGTCGCAAATAGAGATTCCAAACTGGTTTACCTCTGTTCTCCTAATAATCCATCAGGAAATAATTTGAGTCGTGAAGAGATTTATAAGGTGTTGAATGGATTCGACGGACTTGTAATCATTGATGAAGCATATATTGATTTCTCTTCGGCTACTTCTTTTCTTGCAGAATTGGATAAGTTTCCAAACTTAGTCGTGCTGCAAACATTCTCAAAGGCTTGGGGAGCAGCAGCAATACGCTTGGGAATGGCATTTGCTTCAGAGGAAATTATTCAGGTATTAAACAAGATAAAGTATCCTTACAATATTAATCAAATGACACAAGAATATGCTTTGTCGTTATTAGATAAGGAAGATATAATGAAAGAGCAGCTTGTTCTTATATTTAAGGAACGTGCTACCTTGGAACGTGCTTTGCGAGAACTGCCTTATGTGCAAAAGATATATCCGACAGATGCTAATTTTATTCTGGTAAAAGTTCCTGATGCTACCGGAGTATATAATCAGTTAGTCCAACAAGGTATTATCGTGCGCAATCGAACAAATGTAGCTCTATGTGATAATTGCTTGCGCATTACAGTAGGAACGGTTGAAGAAAACACAGCATTATTGAATGCATTAAAGAAAATTGATTTATGAAAAGAGCTCTTTTTATAGACCGCGATGGTACAATGGTTATTGAACCTCCTGTGGATTATCAATTGGATAGTCTGGAGAAGTTGGAATACTATCCGAAGGTGTTTCGTAATCTGCATTTTATTCGTGAGAAGCTCGACTTCGAGTTTGTTATGGTAACAAATCAGGATGGCTTGGGGACTTCTTCTTTTCCTGAAGAAACATTCTGGCCTGCTCATAATAAGATAATGAAGACATTTGAGGGGGAAGGTGTTTCATTCGATGATGTTCTTATAGACAAGTCTTTTCCGGAAGATAATTCCCCGAACAGGAAACCTCGTACGGGAATGTTGGATAAGTATATGGATGGTTCGTATGATTTGGCAAATAGTTTTGTTATAGGTGACCGTCTAACTGATGTAGAGCTTGCGGCAAACTTAGGTGCAAAGGCAATATGGCTACGTAGTCCTGAAGGTGCAGCAGAGGATTTAGCTGCTTATTCCACTCAATTATCTCCTGCTCTTATTACTGACGACTGGGATAAGGTTACGGAATTCCTTTTTGCCGGAGAACGTACGGCTGTCGTACAACGTACAACAAAGGAAACGGATATTTATGTATCGCTTAACCTTGATGGAAGTGGAAAGACAGAAATATCAACAGGCTTATCCTTCTTCGATCACATGCTCGACCAGATAGGGAAACATTCGGGCATTGACTTAACGATAAAAGTGGAAGGCGACTTGAACGTTGACGAACATCATACAATTGAAGATACTGCAATAGCATTGGGCGAAGCATTGCACAAAGCATTAGGCGATAAACGTGGAGTAGAACGTTATGGATATTATTTGCCTATGGACGATTGCCTATGCAGTGTTGCTCTTGACTTTGGAGGGCGTGCATGGTTGGTTTGGGATGCTTCTTTCAAACGTGAAAAGATTGGAGATATGCCAGCGGAAATGTTCCTTCACTTCTTCAAAAGTCTGAGTGATGCCGCTCGTATGAACCTAAACATTAAAGCGGAGGGCGAGAATGAACATCACAAAATAGAAGGAATATTCAAAGCATTGGCAAGAGCTATTAAAATGGCTATTCGTAGAGATATTTATAGTTATGAACTACCGTCAACAAAAGGAGTCTTATGAAAACATTATATAATATATTATTGACTATAAGTTTGCTGTCTGTCGTCCTTACATCGTGCAATAAGGATGACAATAGTCGCCTTGAAGGCAAATGGCAAATGCAAACAGTTGAGAGTAATGGCGTGACGGAGAAAGTTGATACCATATACTACAATTTCCAAACATCACTATTTCAATATCAGATATACAATCCGAATACCGATTCTATGCGTCATTCGTATGGATTCAAGGTACTTGACAATAACATATTAAGCTTAGAACTGACAGCCTACCCAAATCCTACAGATGTATTTCTTCCACATACAGATTGGGAATCAATAAGGCGGGATTTTTATATTGAAAGACTAACGAATAGCACACTTATCTTGAAAAGCGAAGATAAGAAATATAAGTTCAGGAAGTTTTAACCACTTTTCAGAGAGGTAGATACTTGGGCGAATAGAGAGAATTACATAGTTTTTTGATATATATTTGTTGAATATTAGAAAATCAACCTTATGGATAAATATACAAAGTGTTCATTCCCTCTCTTTATATTCATCGGATTATTATTGTTTGTTTCCTGCGAAGTAGATACGAGTTTGGATTTTCCCGGACCAAGACCTCTGCCTTCCGGTGAACAGACTGTGAACGGTTGGATTTATAATACGATGCAGATAAATTATCTTTGGAATGACGAGATTCCTGAACTGGAACAAATAGATGAAACCATAGACCCTGAAGTTTTCTTTATGTCTTTACTATCTGATAAAGATGGAAAGGGTAGTCCTTACTCTTATATAGAAAGTACTTTAACTACAAAAAGTAATAATCTTACAACTACTCATGGGATAAACTATACTCCGGTTTCTTTTGGTGGTATAAGTGTATATTATCATATAAACTATGTAACACCAGATTCTCCCGCAGGAGATGCAGGACTTATACATGGAGAATGGATTACTCATTATAATGATATTGAAATAAATAGAAATAATTACCTGGACTTTGATGCCTATAACGGTAATATGACTTTGTCTTTAGCTCAATTTATCGATGGAGATCTTACTCATACCAGGGATGTTGAGATAGAAGCCGCAATAGAAATGGACGTTAATCCGATTCATTTGGATACAGTATATACGATAGAGGATAAGAAGGTTGCTTATTTGGTTTACAATAGATTCCTTTCCGGCCCTTTTGATCATAATGACCATACTTATGATAACCAGCTTCGTTCTATATCCTCTGATTTTGCTGCTCATAATTTGGATGAACTTATACTTGATCTTAGATATAATCCCGGGGGATTAGTTAGTTGTGCGCAGTTATTAGCAACGCTATTGGCTCCGAAGGATAAAATGGGAGAGGTCCTTTGTAGACTTAGGTCTAACAAAATGTTGAATGAAGAGTATATCTATCGTCTGAATGAATCGTTGATTGGTAATGGGACGAATCTTGATATGAAACGTGTTTATATTATTACGAGTTCATCAACAGCTTCCTCCTCCGAAATTATAATAAATGGATTGCGCCCTCATGGCGTTGAGGTAATATTGGTAGGCGGACAGACTGCAGGAAAGAATGTTGCATCAACGGAATTTACAGATGATAACTTCCCTTGGGCATTGAATCCAATTATCAGTACTATTGAAAATGCCGATGGTTTTGGCGATTATGCCGATGGCTTTATTCCTGATTTTAATTTTGGTCGAGACTACGAATTCCTTTATCGAGGAGAGGCGAAGGATTTGGGCGATACAGAAGAATATATACTGAGCAGCGTTCTCCAAATTATAAACACAGGCTCTTTGTCCGGAACTCGGAGTAGAACAATGGATAACGCTAATCTTCAGATATTACCACACCAACAAAAGGGTTTACATGGTGCTATCGTGCAATAAACTATCTGTTTTATTATGAAAAGGAGGTAAAACAGTCGTTTTATACTTTCGAATCTTTGCTTACTTGCTTATTTGTTATATCTTTGCGCTCGCTAATATAAACAGCTTAAATTAATTATTAAGAAATGGCAACAAAAATCAGATTGCAAAGACGCGGTCGTAAAAACTATGCTTTTTACCAAATCGTAGTCGCAGACAGCAGGGCTCCACGTGATGGAAAGTTTATTGAAAGGATAGGTTCTTATAATCCGAACACTAATCCTGCTACAATAGATTTGAATTTCGAAAGAGCGTTGTATTGGTTACAAGTAGGTGCACAACCTACAGACACAACTCGTAATATCCTTTCTAACGAAGGAGTGTGCATGAAAAAGCACTTACTTGAAGGTGTTAAAAAAGGTGCTTTCGATGAAGCAGCAGCGGAAACAAAATTCCAAGCTTGGTTGAAAGACAAACAAACTTCTGCTCAAACTCAAAAAGACAAGGACAGTGCAGCTAAAACTGCTGCTGAGAAAGCTCGTCTTGATGCAGAGAAAGAAGTTAACAAGGCAATAGCAGAAAAAGTAGCGAAAAAGAAAGCGGAAATAGCTGCAGCGAAAGCTGAGGCAGAAGCTGAAGTAGCTGCGCCGGCTGAAGAAGAAACTGCACCTGTAGCTGAAGAAGCTGCGCCAGTAGCTGAAGAGGCTGCTGCACCAGCGGTTGAAGAAGAAGCACCAGCTGCAGAAGAAAAGAGCGCTGAATAAATAACGCTTTTAAGCCAAATAAAAAAGGAGATATCTTACGAGGTATCTCCTTTTTTTATGCACAAAAGTTTGTTCTGAGAGAATCGGGTTTATTTATTCCCGACTTTAATCTTGCTTAGATCATACCCTGATACGTTTTGGAATACTTGCAATTCAAATTCAGGAATGATAGCGAGTATGTGGTCGAAGATATCTGCCTGAACGCTTTCGTGGACAACCCATGCTCTGTCTGCCGAGAAGCAATATAATTCGATAGGGATACCCTTTTCGGTGGGTTGTAGGTGTCTTACCATGCAGATTAGTTCCTTACTTATTGCAGGATTATTGCGTAGATAGTGAAGCAAGTAGTTACGGAATACTCCGAGGTTGGTTTGTCGGCGACCATTTACAGGCACAGATTCGTCAACTTCATGCGATTTGTTAAACTCCTTTAGTTCGCACTCTTTCACATCTAAATAATCCTTGATTAAATCAATCTTATGAAATCGCTCGAGCGTCTCCGGAGTACAGAAATGCACGCTGTTCATGTCTATATAAATGGAGCGCTTAATTCTTCGACCTGCTGATTCGAACATTCCCCGCCAGTTCTGGAATGAGTCGCTGATAAGGGCGTAAGGTGGGATTGTTGTTATCGTATTGTCCCAATTACGCACTCTGACAGCGTATAGTGTGACTTCTAAGACTGTTCCGTCGGCTCCGTACTTATTCATTGTAATCCAGTCACCGGGGCGAAGCATATCATTTGTCGACAATTGTATTCCGGCGAGGAAACCGAGTATTGTATCCTTAAATACCAGTGTCAATATTGCGGCGGAGGCTCCTAATCCGGCTAAGAGCTTAACAGGTGATTCTTTTATAAGTACACTGATAATTAGTATAATCCCTACAACGATAATGATGACCTGAATAATCTGTATAAATCCCTTTAGCGGCTTGCTTTTGAGTTCCTCATTGTGATTGGAAATTTCATGAACAAGAGAGAGCGAAGAGTTGACGAACCTTAACGAAATAGCGACCACATAAACAAGGCATACACGTTGAAGGAAGTCGAGCGTATTGGGATTGTTTGGAAAAACAAGCGGTAGCAATACATATACAAAGATTGCGGGAACAATATTAATTAGTTTGTGGATAACCTTTCGCTCTACAATAAGGTCGTCCCACGTGTTTTTAGTCTTGTCTGCGATTTTCTTGAAGGCATTTAAGAATACCTTATTACAGATTAAATTAAGAATGTAAGCCAGAATTAATATGATAAGAAGTAGTATGATTGTGTCGAGCCATCCAATCTGTCCCGACAATCCGAACGACTCCAAAACATCATTAACATATCCATGTAGTATATCCATAATTATATTTTATTTGAAACAACGGCGGTAAAGATAGGGAGTTTAATCCTAAGTGCCACGGGAATTTGTGGCAGTGAAACAAAAAATCCCGAAGTGGGTTGCATCGCTGATTTCAGGCACATCTCGATAAGACAGCGAAGTGGAAATGTTAAAAAAGTTCCACGGAAGCCTTGCGTTTTAAAAGATTAAAAATATCTTTGCACTCACACACATGGAAATAAAACAAAAAAATATCACCTTTTTAGCACAATCCTGCTCCTCAGATTTGGTACTCTCGTCTAATTTATTAGAGAGAGAGAGAGAGAGAGAGAGAGAGAGAATATATGCTATAACCCTTATTTAAAATCTCAAAAAGAAGTTGGCACCCCTGCCGACATTTTTCCATTTCCACAATATACATCTGAAATAACGAAATACAACGACGAGCATACGTCGTCGTCGACGCGCGTTGTATCAAAGCATATAAAGCTCTGTAAGAGTTTCCCGGTATCGGGAACTTTTACAGGGCTTTTTTATTTACACACATTTATTAATTCAATTATTTACTTAAAAACAAAAAGATTTATGAGAACAAAAATTTACTTATTATTAATTGTCCTTGTTACTACCATAGGTAGTGTTTGGGGGCAGGCAGCTCTTATTGCTGGTTCATCAGTTAAATGGGAAAAGGTGGGCCCTGTTCTTGTCATTTCAGGAACAGGAGCAATGCCCGATTTTTCTGAAGATGGAACTGACCTTCCTTGGCTTTCAGAAAGAGATAATATTACAAATCTTGTTATTCAGGATGGGGTTACGAAAGTCGGTGCGAACTCTTTTCGTTCTTTTACAGCTTTAACTTCGGTCTCTTTTTCTGATGATGTTGTATCTTTTGGTGACAATGCCTTTAGAGAATGTAGTAGTCTCGAAACGGTTTCATTACCCCCTAATATTACACGTATAAGTCAGTATCTATTCAGGGAGTGTTATAATCTAACTTCTGTTAATCTCCCCGATGGGCTTGAAGAGATTGACATACTTGCTTTTGCTTTCTGTCATAAGTTAGAATCCATAACTCTTCCAGAAAGTCTTGAACGAATTTTTTCGGGAGCTTTTGTTGATTGTCGTAGTCTAACTTCCCTTTATATCCCTTCTCAGGCTCAAATCATGCCTCATGGTTCACTTATTTACGGCTTCCCTTTTGGGGGTCTTATTAGCTTGGAAGCTTTTGAGATTGCAAATGATAATCCATACCATAAAGTCATAGATGGTGTCTTGTTTAATAAAGATGCTAACCCAGATAATGATGCAACTATTTTAATTGCTTATCCTACAGGAAAAGGTAATTCATATACAATTCCTGGACATGTGAAGACTATAGGACCATTTGCTTTTCGTTATTGCTATGATTTGCACACGATTATAATTCCTGAGGGAGTTACTACTATTTCGCAGGAGGCATTTAATGGATGTTATTCATTGAGTTCTATCAAAATTCCAGAAAGCGTTACGACTATTGCAGCCGGTGTTTTTTGTCAAACAAGTATTGCTGTGATAGAATTTCCATCAACACCTCCGACTATTCATCCAAATGCTTTCCTGACACGGACAGATGCTGGGGATAAATTTGGGGTTGATTTGGAATCATTGGTGATATTATTACCAGAAACAACTACAGAAGAAAATTTGCAGCTTTATGAAGCTTTTTTTAGAAGTATCGATGCTGGTCGCGGCATTAATTCGAATATTGAGCTTAGTTCACATTTTGCGACGTTAGTTTACAATGATGGAATTACTTTAGATAAGGAAATTGGTAGTGATATTCGAACAGGATTATTATTGTCAGAGCCGGAAACACCTTCTCGTTCAGGCTATGATTTCACTGGATGGTATGATGAAGCAGGTGATAAATGGATAGCTGGCACAGCATTGTCCTCAAATATCATTCTTACAGCAGAATGGGCAGTAACGCCTCTTCCTCCTGTTAAAGCAATGTATACTGTAACTATCAACACTTCTGCTGGTGTTACAACTAATAAGCCGGGAGGTAATCCTGTTACAGAAGGAAATTCTTTCTCTTTCACTGCTGAAGCAACAACTTCAGGTAATAGTGTAAGCGTATCTGTTGATGGTAGCGTAATATCTGCAGTTTCTGGAACTACTTATCAGATTGCTGATGTCAGAGGAAATAAAACAGTTGATATCACTTTAGTTCGAGGTGGTACTTCTCCAGCGCCAACTCCTCCTGGTGAAGATCCTGCTATTCCTGGTCCTGGTACTCCTGGTGGTCCTGGTCAAGTTATTATTGATGGTAACACTCCTTCTGATCTTGGTAAATTACCTGGTGATGGTCAAATCATCGTTCGTCCTCCTCTT
>JGI996J12353_1000193_pt1 | contig 17412 bp, 22 predicted proteins | sample IntmicLarv5ML5BL_FD_12353 | JGI IMG/M metagenome (IMG submission 12353) | reverse complement strand
TCGCAGTCACAGGCTCGTTTGAGGAGATGTGTGGTGCCTTCGTCACCCTGAAAAGACATCCCACAGGGATGTTGAGAGGTTGCGTCGGATACCCTCTCCCATATATGACGATGAGGGAATCCATAGTGCAGTCTGCGATCGGGGCATGCCATGATGACAGATTCCCACCTTTGAGGCCAAAGGACATCCAGGAATGCACGGTTGAGGTGACGATATTGACCCCTCCAGAGGAGATCTTGCACACCTCCCCAGAGGACCTCCGGTCCAAGATTGAGATCGGACGGGATGGGCTCATGATGGAGCTCATGGGCCACAGGGGCCTCCTGTTGCCACAGGTTCCAGTCGAGCAAGGATGGGATGTTACGGAATACCTACAGGGCATATCATTGAAGACATGTGGGGTGAAGGACGCATGGATGAGGGGCGAGGTTTCGATGAAGAGGTTCCATGGGACCTCATTCGTTGAGGATTCTCCAAACGGAAGCATAGGGGCGGGACACATATGATGGACCTTACACTGTTCGGAAGCTGCCTGATAGGCGAGTCACTGAAGGAGACGTTCATCGGCATAAGGGACGGCAGGATAGAGCGCATATCCGAAGACAGAATCGAATCTAGGAGGCATCTGGATCTCACTGGGAAAATTATCTTACCAGGGTTCATAGACCCCCATGTCCACTTCAGAGACCCTGGGATGACGCAGAAGGAGGATTTCACCACTGGATCCCTGTCCGCATTGTTCGCAGGCGTCACCACAGTGTTCGACATGCCCAACACCATCCCTCCTGCCATATCCTATGATTCCCTCATGGCCAAGAAGATGGCGGTGAAGGGCAGGTCATATGTCGACTATGCGCTATACATGGGGCTTGGGAGCGAGACGTCGCCATGGGACATGATGAGGGTTAGGGACAAGGTCCCAGGATTCAAGCTGTTCCTTGGACCTACCACAGGGGACCTCCTGAACGACGATGAGGATAGGATCAGAAAGCAACTGTCCGTCGCCAAGGAGAAGAGAAAGGTCGTCAGCGTCCATGCGGAGGACAGCAGGCACATCAGATTCACAACGGCCGAGGATTGCATAGGTCATGACGACAACCGTCCCATCAGATCCGAGGTCTCTGCGATAAGGAAGGTCAAGGACTGTGGAGGAGGGCTCATCAACATATGCCATTGCACCAACGAGGCCGCTGCCCTTGAGGCCAAAGAATATGGGTTCACATCCGAGGTCACATTGCATCATCTTATTCTGAACCGTGAGGGCGTTGGCCCAGAATCATCGGAACGAGAGGTCCAGATGGGCTCGCATTACAAGGTGAACCCTCCCTTAAGAGGCAGGGCGGAGCAGGAAAGGCTGTTCCAATCATTCATACAAGGCAATATTTCCATGATGGGCAGCGACCATGCGCCCCATCTAGGGAGGGAGAAGGCCATTCGATTCAACGATGCCCCTAGCGGCATACCCTCCATAGAGGTCACGATGCCCATATTGATGAACATGGTAAGGAGAGGGGATGTGCCCTTGAAGCTTGTATCGAAGATGGCATCGGTCACCCCCTCAAAGGTGTTCAATCTCAACAAAGGGAGGATAGGGGAGGGTTTCGATGCGGACCTTGCGGTATTCGACATGGATGACGTCCGTGATGTGGACATCTCGAACCTGCACGGAAAATCCGATTACAGCCCATATCAGGGAATGGCGGCGATATTCCCCGAATGCGTCATACTGAGGGGAAACGTTCAAATCCAAGACCATGCATTGGTCGGAGACATGATCGGGGTTGATTTGTTTGGCTGATGTGAACTATTCCGAGGTCGATGGCAGGAAGGTCACATGCACCGAAGGGTGTGGGCTATGCTGCCTATGTCAGCCTGAGGTCCTACCTTTTGAGAAAGATTACTTCAAATCCATGCACCCGTTGAGCTTAGTGAAGAGCAACTCCTCCGAAGGCTACACCGCGCTATCCTTGAAGAAGGGGAGAGGGTCATGCTCGTTCTTGGGCTCCAACCGAAGATGCACCATATACGATCACAGGACCACATATTGCAGGCAGTTCCCATACCATATCTATGTCGGTGACATGGTCAGCGTGGAGTTGAACCGATCCTGCAGGGGAACCTGGACAGACAATGGCGCAGATGCCAGGCTTGAGGCGGAGGACACTATCAAGAACGCCAATGAAAGGATAAAGTACGCGTTCATGGAGTCGAAGCAGGTATACGGCCAGTTCTACAGCAACTGCATAGAGGCAGGTGTCATGGACGACAAGCACAGGATCAGAGGCTCGTTTGAAAGGAACGTGGACAGGTTTCTGGATTTGAACTACATAGGCAACGTCCTCGATGCCAGCGTGGATGAGCCGCTCATGTCGTTGGACGATGTGGGCGCCAAGGAGGTCGACATGAAGGACCTGGAGGTTGCCACCATGGACATAGGGATGGAATCCATATCCACCAAGGACCCCTTCAATGCNCCCGTGTATTGCGATGAGGGCGGCAACTGGAACCTGTTCATCGGAAAGAAGGGCAACATCGAATGGATGACCCTTGATGACGATGGCGACCTGACCAAGAAGGATGTGTTCAAAGCCGACGAGGTCCCACTGGAGCCGTTGCTCCCAGAGGGCATGCCCATCCTGAGGGACTATCTCCTGACCTTGAATCGAAGGGAGAGCTTCCTTGGCGCCACGTATCACAACATGGACGTCTCGGACTACGAGGACAGCATGGCGAACTCATACTTCGGATGCATGTCCGTGTCCATTCTAGACCTACTCTGGAGATGCTCCCTTGTAGACATGCTGTTCGGAACTGGAATGGGTGGAAGAGGCATACGCGAGGCCATACTCTACTATGATATGGACAGGCTGGACGCACCTACTATTGGAGCGTTCGTTTAACCGATAATTCGTGCAATTCCGATACTTTCATATAGTGTATCATGTTACAAGGTCTCGGTAATAATATGATCAAGCCGTTATCCGTCCTCACTGATTCGATGCAGAAGAATGTAATCGTCGAATTGAAGGGCAAGCGCGAATACAGAGGAGTCCTCGATGGCTATGACCCCCACATGAACGTGGTGCTCAAGAATGCCGAGGAGTTCCATGACGGCTCGCTTGTGAGGAAGGTCCCATTGATTATCGTCAGGGGAGATAACGTAATTTACATATCACCATAACTTCAAAGGAGAGATGAACAGTGGGAACAGGAACTCCAGCACAGGGAAGGCATAACAAGTACAAGACCCATATTGCATGTCGCAGGTGCGGTAAGCACGCATACCATGCAAGACGTGGGGAATGCGCCTCGTGCGGATATGGCAAGACTGCCAAATTGAGATCGTACGCTTGGGTAAAATCACGCGATTAAGGTAGCTAAATGTCTGGGCCAAAGCACAGTTGTGGCGTGATTGGAATCGTTGCGACGCACAACATCGTCCCTGCCTTGCAAAAGACGTTGATGATAATCCAACATCGTGGGCAGGAGAGCGCAGGCATAACCATTTTTGATGGAAATGAATTTAAATTCCATAAGGAGAACGGCCTGGTACAGGATGCATTGAGGAACAGCAAGATCGAGAAGCTCAATGGAAACATAGGCATAGGGCACGTAAGGTACTCCACCACAGGCTCCAAGGACGTCATCAATGCACAGCCTTTGATTGGAAAGGTCAGGGACGGCATCGAGATCGCCATAGCGCATAACGGAGACATAACCAACTGTGAAGAGCTTAAACGCAAGCGCACATCCGAGGGGGGGACATTCCATTCCGACTCGGACAGCGAGGTGATCATGAGCATCTTCGCAAAGCATTTTCAAAAGAACGACATCATACATTCATTGAAGCATACGGCCTCGGAATTGGATGGGTCGTATGCGTTGGCCATCTTGATAGACAACAGGCTATTTGGGGTTAGGGACCCATATGGACTCAGGCCGCTTTGCATCGGGAAGCTGAACGATGGTTTCATACTAGCCTCCGAAAGCACTGCAATCGATGCATTGGGAGGAGAATTTGTAAGGGATGTCGAGCCTGGAGAGATAGTTGAGGTCACAAAAAACAAGGTGATCCCATATCCGAACCATAACCGAAGGGACCGTGCATACTGCATGTTCGAATGGGTGTACTTCGCAAGGCCGGACTCGGTCCTTGACGAAAGGGAGGTATATGACGTCAGGAAGAGGATCGGGGAGATCCTTGCGAAGGAGCATCCTGCGGATGTCGACTCCATTATGCCCATACCTGACTCCGGCAGAGCCCATGCGATTGGTTTCTCCATAGCATCTGGGATTCCCTATGAGGAAGGGTTCATGAAGAACAGGTTCGCAGAGAGGACGTTCATACTTCCGGACCAAAGCGAGAGGGAGAAGGCCGTCTCATCCAAGATGAACCCGATAAAAAGCACCGTCAACGGTAAGAGGATAGTCATCGTCGATGACAGCATAGTGCGTGGGACCACACTCATTAGGCTCATAGCGATGCTTAGGAAGGCCGGTGCGAGGGAGGTCCATGTCAGGGTTGGAAGCCCGCCTGTCATAGCCCCATGCTACTATGGCGTGGACATGAAGAGCAGGGACCAGTTCATCGCGAACAACAACTCCATCGAAGACATCAGAAGGATCATAGACGCAGACAGCCTTGGATACATAAGCATAGAGGGGTTGATCGAGGCGATTGGGAAGCCGAAGAGCGACCTATGCCTTGGTTGCGTGAACGCCAAATATCCTACACGCATCCCGAAGGAAGTCCACAGGTCGCAGTCCACTTTGATAGATTGAATTCAATTCATCTCCGATACACCTTTGTAGTTCATTTGAAAATGACGATCATCTTGACTCCATATGGAATTGCCTGTCCTTCTCAAATACATCCTTTGGCACATTGCAATCCTTTTTGGCGATATCACATAGGTTCATACCATTACATTTTATTACCATTATTTATGCTACTAATGATATTATTTGTATGAATAATATTAATTGCTTTACATATCTTGATAATTGTTACAAGTAATACAATTGTGTGGCAAAAACGGTCCAGCTCAACATCCGACTGTCTCCTGAAGAGGTGGTTACAATCGACAAATGGATTGAAAATGGCGATTTTGACAATCGAACTGAATTTGTACGTTTTGCCTTAAAGAAAATATTAGTCACATACGATGGTGACAAACTGGACTTCAAGTCCCCTTAGAAAAAGCATATATTGAAAAGAGAGTGTGACGACCCTGACTTCATCCCTGTACACTTCTCTGCATATTAACAAAAAAAGAAAATTGACGTTTATGGGGTAGAGGTCCTGAAAGAGAAATACAAGATATCATGATGCTCTCCCTATAAAAAAAATGAAAAAGACAAGAAGATGGATATCTACAGGAGACTTCCAAACAGCGGTTTAACAGAGAAACTGGACGATCTGCAGAAGGTCGGCCTAGTTGCCTATGATAATAGGCGCTTCGAGAACAACACCACATATGTCAAGCTGACGGAGATGGGGTCTGCGGTAGCGAGGAAGCTGCAGGATGCGGATCAGATAATGTCCAGTGAAATCTAGATAGAGGACGATAGGCCCAATCACCGCCCACTTGAGAATATATCTCCCCCGTGGGGAAGGAGGACTTAGGACTTGGAGGGATACGGCTGTTTGAATGCGACCAAGAGGCAAAATCCTGTCCTGAACGTGAGGATGTCAAGGGAGCAGATTGATAGGTTCTATGCAGCGGTTGCCACCAGCAGATATAAATCGCGCGGAGACTACATCATGGCCGTCATCATCATGTTGTGCACGTCCCTGATCCCGATTATCTCCTCTTCACATCCTATTTAGCCGATTCCTCAATGAGGGGCTTCATAGTGAAGAAATGCCCGATGCCATATTTACCTAATGCGCATAACTGTAGCATTGCCTTGGAAAGCTTTATGTGCCACAGTAAGAAGGCTGTAGCATGGGAAACAAGGACACATGCACATCGCCGACTCGACCCTTTCCCTCAGCAACGCCCATACCTCCTCTAAGATCTCCCCAGACTCAAAATATTCATCGAAGTTGTGTACATTCACAGTTGATTAATGCAACAGTCTTGCCCTCAAGTAATCATTCAAAATCACTTCTAACTTTTTACAAAACTGTAATCTCACGATACAGGGTATCGAAAATAAATAAAGATTGTAAGATAATAAATATAAATATGTATTGTTTCCTGCTAACATGGAAAAAGAAAAAATTGAATATGTGCTGAAATATATGGAGCAATCCCCAATAGATCAAAAAATAACAAATTTGCATGGAGATTATAGGTGTGGAGGTCATGGAGACCGTGGATCCTGGCACCTTTTGGAAGAAAAACCATTCGAGGATATCGAAGACTAAGGATGTTGCTTTCGACCATGTTTCCAAGAATTCTAAATGTGCTACTGATTGTAACAAGATCGTGCAATCTTCGATGCGAGTACTGCTATCAGAATCAAAGAGGGTTTAATGGGGGCATCATATCAAAAAGGGTGATACGGCAATTCATCGATATTGCATTTCCACATTATGATAAGATTGGGATCACGTGGCATGGTGGGGAGCCCATGTTAATGAGCCTTTATGAATTCAAAGATATGCAAAACATGCTAAAGGAGTCTTCTAAAACACACAATGTCGAGTTGGTTCAACACATACAGACAAATGGTACACATTTTACGCAGGACTACATTACTTTTTTTAAAGAAAATGGCATTAGAGTGGGCATATCCTTCGATGGCTCATATGGTGCAATCAGGACGAACCAGGATTTGGTCTTAAAAAACTTTGATGTTTTAAACTGCAAGGGCATGTCATATGGGACAATATGTGTAATAACGAAACAAAATATGCAGCACATGCACAGCATTTATGAGGAAATGGTTAACAAAAAGATCCCCATAAGGTTCAACAACTACATAAGGATTGGAATACCAGCGACTGATGAGAAGTTTTTGCCAGATTTTGAGGAAACCGTGCGTGTATATTGCTCCTTATTTGATCATTGGCTTGACGATTCTCAATGCATGGTCCCCGTGGATCCCTTTTACTCTATGCTGAGCTTAATTCTATACAAATTATCAAACATTTGCACCTACAGCTCATGCCTAACCTCATGGGTTGCCCTAGACGCGGAGGGCAATTTGACCTCCTGCAATAGGGCGATCCCAAAGGAATACAGCTATGGCAACATTTTTGATTATGAAGATATCGATGAGGTATATATTTCTGAGGGATATAGGAAACTGATCGAAGGGGCAACGGAGAGGCGAAGAAAATGCAAAAACACTTGCATCTACTTTGATTATTGTCGTGGAGGGTGCAATGCCACCGCCATTGCAGAAGGGAGGCTGGAAGACAATGGGGGATTCTCATGTAAGTTCTTTTTCGAAGTGTTCTCATATTTTTTAAATGTCGTCGACCAAATGATACTATTGGGCAATGAGCCGAAGAATCCCTCCATTAACGAATTGTGGAGAAAATTGAGGAGGTGACGTGATGGCGAACGATTATGATTATTTCAACATGGGAATCCCAAAAATTTCCAATGAAATGAAGTTAGAACTAACCTATAGCACAGTCGTGATTCCCCATAATTCCAAAGAGGCATATGCAGTAAGTAATAAAAAGGAAGCATATGATCCCAAACCTAATAATTGGAACGATGAGTATAAAAAAGTAGGAAATGAATTTAAACGAGTCGATTCTAAGGGTTGTTTAGACAGAGAGGAGTATGAATGTTGTTCCAATCATCTTAGTGTTTTAAGCGTTCTAATTGATAATTGCTACGCAGAATGCAAGAAATGGTATGTAAACTTGGAAAGATCAATACAGAATGGGGAGTGGACCTTTAAATCCGTTATCGAATCGCAGGCCCTTCATGATTTTGAAAGTATTTTGTGGAGAAATTCAGTGACGGTTTCAGACATTTTATATAAAATTGTAAAAAATAAGGAATGGGAGAGAAGTAGGGCAGGGATGCCATCAAAAACATATCTGCCTCTTAAAAATAAATGTGAACAGACGATATCTAGATTTGATGGATTAAGTAATCTAGTGAATCGATATTACAATACCTCTATCCAGATGCACAACATGGAGGCGAATAAAAAATTGAACAGGCTTAGTATGTTTATGTTGATTATGACCTATCTTATGCTTATTTTTGGATTTTTTGGAATGAATTTTTTTACGGATACAAACATAGGTATCTATTTTGTTGCTTGGGGCATACCTTTTCTAATAGGTGGATTTTTAATATATTATTTCTATTTGCGCTTTGTTCACAATTAGCTGCTAATGTCTATTTAAAGAAACGCAGAGTGCCTATAATAATTCTATAGTCATTCTCATGCAAAAAAAAATTCCGTGAGGTGTCCAAAAGTGAAAAAATTATTTATAGGGCCTAATCACACGGTGCAGTAGTTAACCTTCCACACGAGTTACAGATTAAAAAATAAAAAAGAAATTTAATTTGTATTAGGATAATGCAAACGCCCCGTACACTAACGTCAAATGGAATTATTCACATACAATTCATCAGGCCAATAGCTTGTCATTTCGTTCTGGAGAATTTTGACAAGACCACCACCCAAGATAGGCTACTATATTTTACCCCATTGGTATTAAATGTCGGAGCGGCACTACTCAACTGCCTCTGTGCCCGCCTGGCCCACCGCACATCTGAAATGCCTCTGCATCCTCTTTTGATTCAAAAATTACGTCCATTTTTTCACTTCATCCTGAAGCAATTTCCATTGCCACGACCACATTCATCAACATACCTCCTTATAAACATTTCCAAATCAAAATCGCTAAATCCACAATAGTTGTCAGAGCGGCAGGCATACTTACCTCCACAAAATAGCAAAAACCTGCATTTCGAACATTCATCATCTATGACGTCCTCATTTTTTTCGGGAATTAGCTTTCCAATCAAATCGACATCAGAACATACGTCAAATATTGTCACGTCACAAGCCGAATTTATTTGGGCGTTGCACATTCCAATTTTTCCATCGGGATATACCTTTATCGAATAGGGGGAGTATCTCATGCATGCGTTTTTATGTGGACTTGGAAACCAAACCTTGAACCCATTTTCCATCAGTAGATCTGTAAATTGGCCCGAATAGAGGAAAGAGTACTGATTCAATGTTAGGTTATTTTTAAAGGGATTGTAATTCATTTCTTTTATATATGCCAGTATGATGTTTTCAACATTTAGTTTCAAGCCTTTGACGAATGACAAAAATGATCCGAGTTGATTGTAATTCCCTCCATTGACATTATATCTCAAATTTAATGTAATATTATCGTTAAATAAAGTGTTGCAGTCGACTAAATTTTTTATTATCCGTTCAAAAGAACCTCTTCCGTTTATAAATGGCCTATTCATCTCATGATCTATTTTCGAGGTTATCGGTACGGTAACGACAAGCTTAGAAAAGTGCATTAAAAAACTCTGATCCAATAAGGACCCGTTCGTTTCAATCATCCATTCGATATTCTCTGAATCGACAACTTCCTCCAATCTAGTTTTGAGATAAAATATCATATTTTTTTCAAGAAGTGGCTCCCCACCAAAAAAATCGATGGACACTCTTTCAAAGCCCTTATTCTCAACGACGTTTTTTATGTATTCTATTGTGCAGTCAATCGTTTCAAATGAGATCGCGTCATTTTTCTTAGAATCATTCTGAGAACAATATGGGCAATTGAAATTACACCTTTGCGTGAATGCCACTATAATGTGCAATATATCCCTATATTCTTTCCTAAATCTTCTTATTTGGGCAATAAGCTCTTCATCGCTCTTGAAAAATTCCTTTTTATGGAGCCAATCGATCTCAGTTTGACTCATATTGACTATTGAATTGCCATCTAACTGATCAAGGCCAATTGATACAATGCAATTGCTATATGTGTTGTATAGAATGTTCTTTCTGTCATCAGGTATTGTAATTACGAATGAATTAAGAACATTCAACTGAACACCAACTAAACATGCCTCATATGCCTTATAATATTATCGTAGTGCAACTTGTTCGCGATTATGCAGATTCGGCCTTAAACCATGGTCGCAACATGTGCTGTGACCAACTCAGTAATGCTCCCTTCAGCGACATTCATGATTGCCAGCTCTTCGGCCGTCAGCATGACGTAATATGCGTCTCTGATCCTCAACGCCATCTTCTCGCATCCTATGCAGTCATCGCCACATCCAAACGCGGTCACCGTCTGGCGCTTCCTTGTACCCGTGCACTCTGCGGTCATGGAAGAACGGACCATACTCCTCGTGGTCTTTTGAGTACGTCCAGTTGAAGCCAACATCGGTCACAGTGACATCGCACATGTGGTGCAAATCGGCAGAGGATATTCCAGACGCATCTCTCACATATATGGCGATGTGGTTTGTGTTGTCCAATAGTATGCATGCGCCCTTATCCTGCGCATCGAAGGCCTTATCCGCCAGATCCCCCTCAAACGATTCCAAACCCTCAGAACCCATGAATATATGCCATAGGTACTGCACTGAGATGTCACGTGAGACGCAATGCTTACGCCAGAATACTTTTTCGGGCGGCACGAATCGATTGACCCACTCATCTGGATAGTTTTGAGAATCCTCGGGGGAGAGCTCTTCGAAGGCGATGTTCTTTTCACTCAAAAACTCAAGTAAGAAACTCTGGATCATAAAACCTCCAATGTAAATAAAACCCAACGCTGGCCATGCGGATGTGGTGGGCCCAGCCGAACTGATACTCTCTCTGTCCAGCATGTCAAAAATAATGTCTAATAGGGGGGTAAAATCACTTCTTCAGGTTGAGCGGCGTTTTCTCCCACTCGTACTGCAGGTCCTTCTTCGCCTGCTTGTTCCTATAGGCGATGTAGTACTTCTTCGAGGTGTCGAACTTCTCGTGCCTCAGCTGCTTGTTGATGCTCAGCCCCATCTTAGGAGATTTCGAGAAGGTCAGCGTCGCCCATGTGGGCCTGAACACCTTCAATTTGAACTTTACTCCGCACTCCCTCTCCGCCCTGTACTTCAGGTCCCTTATGTGCTTCAGGGAGTACGACTCCAGAGTCTCCGGGTTCACAAACAGATAATCGGACCTTATCCCCCTGGCCTTGAGGTATGCCTTGCGCTCCTGGAGGAACGTGGTTATCATGGGGTGCACGTCCTGCCGCACGATTGAGATCCACTCCTTCTTCCCCCAGCTGCCCTCGGCCTTGGGGTGGCGGACGTAGAACATCCAATCCTTTGTGTTGACGTCCCCGACGCGCGCGTCTATGACCTCCTTGGGCCTCCCTGCGATGCCGAATATTATGGATATGTACCCCCTGAAGACTATCCCATCGTACCCCTCCATGCCCTGGATGTGCTCGAAGATCTGCTGCAGCTCCTCAAGCTCCAGGAACTCTATGTCCTTCTCCTCGCCCTTGAGGAACGGCCTGAGGTCCCCCCTCGCCCACATGTCCGCCAGGGCGTGGTTGCCCCAGAACTTCAGGTAGGAGTTGAGGCAGCTGAGGTACTTCCTCCTCGTCGACACCTCGTACTTCTTGGACCGCATCCATATAAGGAAGGCCTCGATGTCCATCTGATCCATGTGACGAGGGTCTGTGGTCCGGACCCTCCCCTGTGCCTTGAGGTCCTTGAAGACGTCCGCGTTGTACTTGAGCTTCCTGCAGTCCTCGTAGATCGTCCCCTCCTCCGCATAGGCCGCCCTTCTGACACGGTAGTACTCTATGCCCGTCATGAACGGCCTCGGCCCCAGCCTGACGCCCTTGAGGTTCTTGACCAGGTACTTCCTGTTGTCCTTCGGACCCTCCTTCCTAGCCGCCTTCCTCCTCGCCATTTTACACTGTCCAAAAACTTGTAACTTTGTTAATTATGTTAACTATTTGTTACATAGCCAGCATAGTTTTTTTAAAAAGTTTTTATGTTAACTTTTTGTTAATTTCTATTCACGATTTTCGCGTACTTGTGGGCCGCATGCGGAAGGTACCTGGAGAGAGATATCATGAAATTGCTGATGAATCCCTTGGCGGTCGGGTCCATGTAGGACTTGTTGCCCGTGCCCCTGCGGTAATTCAGCCCTAGGGCCGCAAGCTTGGCCGTGACGGCCTTGGTCTGCACCTGGTCCCTGCCGGCGTTGCCCTGCTCCATCAGGATCAGGTTGTACTCCCTGGCGACGTCCACTGTGCTTATGCCCTCCGTTATGCTGCAGAACAGGCCGTTGGTCATGATCGGATGCGCCACCTTCCCATATATCGTTTCCCAATCGTGCTCGATCCTGTTGATGAGCGAGACGAATGCAAGCGACTCAGGGGTGTCGGCGTAGACCTCCTTAATCTCCTCCCCCTGCTTGATCAACGCCTCCACCGTGGCGGTCTCGCCGCCCACCTTAAGGCCTATGGAGTAGAGGGTGCTGGCCATGCGGCGCGCCCTGCCGGATATCGCAGGGGCGTCCTCTATGCAGTTGGCGAGGGCGTATGCCCAGGTGCCCCCCTTCTTGGTGGTGAAGTGCTCCTTCGTCCTCGCTATCTCGTCCCGGAAGTCTATGTACGTGGGCCAGTCCCCCCTGTCGGCCCTTCCCTGCATGTGCATAGTGGACAGCTTCAGGTAGTAGAGCTGGTTACGGATGTTGGACGGCGCCTGGTTGTCCGTGCAGTACTTGATGCTGGGGTCCAGGCAGTCCTCCTCGAGGTAGTCCTCGTCCACGCACTCTATGTCCCCGAGCTCGACCCCCCCGGGCTTCACGGTCATGTTTATCCTTATGCCCCTATTGTACACGTCCTCAGGCAAAGTGTCCCCCTTGACCGACAGCGCGATGTTGGTGTACGTGGTGTACTTGTAGTTGCTGCGTCCCTTCGGGTCCGCACGGATCCACATGCCGTTGCGGTCAACGGAGGACTTCAGCATGTTGACGAGGTCCGCACCCCTGTCGCTCTGCAGGCTGTCCAGAGCCTCGTCTAGGATCATGGTGACGTCGTAGTCTGTGATCTCCCTTGCTACCGCCGCGCCCGATGACGAGCTGAGGAGCTCGCCACGGTAGACGACCTCCCTAAGCACGGCTAAAGCCGTGCTCTTGCCGGCCGTGGTCACTCCATCGAAGATCAACAGGGGCAGCATCTTGAACTGGTCCCTGAAGTACGTGCTGATCACCCACTGCGCAATCAGGTCGTAGCCCCAGTCCTCTGCGATCCATATGTACCTCGCGATGTATCTGACGAGGTTGCCATAGATCTCCTTGAGGTTCGGCACCTCAGTGTTCAGGATCCTGTGGGGGAGCGGCCACCTGTGCTGCGCCCCCAGGTCGACCAGCCTCTTCATCTCCTCGGGGCTAAACATGTCCTTGTTCCACCAGTCGTTCTGCGGCACATACTCTATGCCGGAATCCCCTATCACAGCTATGGTCATACGGCCGTCGTACTCGATCATGGGCTCCAGGAGTTTGGCGTCGTGAAATATGCTCACCTCCCGCCCCCCAATGCAAACCCTATCACTGCGAACTCCATCATGCCGAGTTGCTCCTCAGAATATTGGCGGGAGAAGAAGCGCCACATATCCTCGCGCGTGTCGAACCCGTCGGCGTAGACATCCGCATCTGTTGCGACCTCACATATCCAATGGCGCATGCCCCCGCGCTCCGCCCCTCCTATGACTGCGTACTTGACGCATTCCGCGTCTACGATCTTGCGGCACTCCCTCGTACGCTGCTTCCAGTAAAGCTGAAGCCTTGGATCCCTGTCGAGGCGCGCCTTGACGGCGGGCTTGTGGATGCGTATCGTGGTCCCCTTGCGGCCCGACATGATCATCTGCGGGGACCCCTCAAGGGTGAAGTTAATCGCCGTCATCGGGTCACCACCTCCTTATCCACAGGTGGTGGCGGTAATCCCTGCCAGGCACTGGATTGCACCGCGTCCTCAAAACCGTCGAGATCTGAGACCCGCTCATGTGGGACAGGCTATGACCGTCCACGGCAGTTGCGAAGCGGACATCGTCTATTGATATGGGAGCATTTACCCGGAAAGTCCCAACGACACCTATGATCGCAGCACGGTCAGTGTCGCCAAACGTCAGTTTCTCATTCATCAGATGCACCCTCCTTTACTTCTGTGACTTCAAAAATGACATCTAACCCACCATAAGCACTCTTTTCTCCCTTGAATCTGAATTCATAGATTCTGTCACACATGCATCCCACCTCAATCACCCGTGGATCGCATGGGTTGAAGCATTGAAACTCAATTGAGACTTGACGCTCGCATTTGCACTTAAAGTGTGCAACGATCAATCCAGAGTCGACCTCATCGTCATAGGGATAGAATCCCTCGACAATCATGGGAAATGTCCCTTTTTTACTCGAGGTGTGCAAGCCAACATCTGCTCGAGTCGCAAACGTCTGTTTTTCAGACATGGGAAACCTCCTTCTCATTCCAAAAATCAAGCTTCGTCTGATTCTTTGCTATTTTGACCTCGATCCTACCATGCACACGGTCATGACATGACGTGCATAGCGTGATTAGATTGTACGGATGGTCTGAGCCTCCGTGCTGTCTGTGCATTATGTGATGCACTTCAAGTTGTTCTTTACATCCGCACATTTGACAGGTGTAGGCATCACGATTTAGTACAGCATCACGGACGATAGGCCACCAATATGCACCATACACTTCCGATCCGAGAACCATCTCATCCGTTCCCTCCTCTTTGTTTATGTAGCATGTTCTGATCAGCCTTGCGAGCTCGTGGTTTGAGACTATCCTCTTTGCCTTATTCCACATGTGTTTGACTGCACGGTCGCTATATGTCCGATTATCGTTAGACATTACGAACACCTCCTCAATTCATTGTCTAGTTCCTTAGCGTCGAAATAGCACGTTTTTGAGTCCGATACTCTTTTTTCTTCCCTCTTAGTTTCAATTCCATCAGCATCATAGAATATCTGCCTTTCAATCATCATGTATTTGTCTGACGATGATGTTGTTTCTATGAGTTTGGCGACATACCATAAATTGGACTCAGTCCCATCACGGCATGTGGTTCTGGATGAATATTTCAAATACTCTCCCTCCTCGACACTGTCAGCCCATTTTTTAAGCGCACTGCGAACATCTTCATTATTCACAAAACCACCTCCAAAGTAGGGTAGTCGTAAAATGGGTGATTGTCGGCAGTCATGCTACCGCCTCCAATTCCCTCTCGATGTCACTCCCGTGCAGCTCGTACGTGGCCAGGCTCCCGTCCTCACGGACGAAATCCTGTATCGTGTAGATCATGACGGAGTAGGGGCAACCCATGCGGTGCAGCTCCCTGGCGAAGGACTTGGCCAGATTCTCCTCCCCGTCTTCAAAGGTGAATGTTCCCGTTGCCCCAGAACCAACAATCCATCGGGTCATGCTACCGCCTCCTGGTGTCTCACTCGGACGCATCTGCGGATTTCTCGCTGATGGATTCTTCCGTAATCCCTTCCAACTCCGTGACCGAGGATGCCAGCGATTGCGCCGCACCCTCCAGCATCATGCTCATGTACTCGGCCAGTCCCTGCATGAAGGACGCTGTCCAATATGCGCGGTCTGCATCCATCTTCACTTCTTTCAGAGCTTTCGCTATCTGCGTTACATTTTTCATTTTGTGACATTCCTATCGCATATTCTGCGACATTATCGCATAGAACATCATACATATTTATAACTTGTTGTGCGATAAAATTGTATAATATGGCAAGGAAATCAAACGATGAGCGCAAGATGCGATTAAATGTGACCGTTGATCCCGAAGTGTACAAGTGGCTGATGTCTAAGATCGAAGACCACACGTTCTCGAACCAATCACATGGAGTGGAATTCTGCTTGTTTCGTGTAAAGAATAGTGAAGAACAGGGAGGGAAACCTTGAACGTCTCGGAATGTCACTTCAAAAACACTTATCCAAGATTTCCCATTGTTATTCTCTACTAGAGAGAGGCCTTGAGGGGATTCGGACGTATCAATTCCCAAAGGACTGCCCTCAAGAGCCTCATAATTCTCTATAGGATAATCACATAAATACACTGTGATTTCACCCTCGTTTTTGGGATGGTCGCAAGTTGGGCGTATCTCGTCCTTAGGTGCGGCATAAATAGACTCGACCATCAGGGGCACCCCCCGTCATCCGACCCCGTTGCGACCGGGGGTGGGTTTTCCGTCACGGAACCCAATGTGGACTGCCTGACCTGCGTCCTGCAGCTGTAGCACCTTATCTCCATGACTCCCTCCCTCGCCTCGGTGTATAGCCCGCCCTTGCAGTGCGGGCACACCCTCCTCGCCTTCCTCATGGCGTCACCGCCCTTCCTGCCTTGGGCAGCCTGAACGGCGGGATGTACTGTATGAACACGGGATCCTCCATGCCGTAGGGGCACTCCAGGTTCACCCCCCTGAAGAAGCATCGGCCCTCATGGCACTCCATGCAGTGGTACGACGCCCCCCTCTTGCCCATTGGCGGTCTTGAATCCTGCCTCACACAGTCGATGACGTCGCAGCAGGTGGGGTCGTGCCTATCGCTCTGAAAGTCGTCCTTGGCGTAGTCCTCCGCATCCTGGCGGCACTTCGCGAACACCTCGATCTCCTTTGTGACCTGCAATGTCACCAGGTACCTGTCGCCGCCGCCCTTCGGGGGCCTCTGCCTGTGCAGGTCCACGACCTGTGCCGTCATGGCGACGCCCCCACGCACGCCTTGGATCTTCTATAGTCTGAGTAATGCTCCTTGTATCCGAAATTGGAATGGAACGGGTCCCTGGCCTCCTCGCGCTGCCACAGCTCGCAGCTGGTGCAGCCGCACTCCCTGACGGCCTTCGGCGTGCCGGAGCAGCACGGCATGCCCCCCTTCATCGGGCAGGGCCTGTACGCCCTGTGAGAGGTCATTGCCACGCCTCCTCGAACACCCTTCCGACCCGTTTGAACCTGACCACGTTCACGTGCTCCTCGGGGTCCGCGACGCCATAGGCCTCCTCCAGGTGCTCCCTCATCTCCCCTGCGGAGGGGAACCCCTCCGCCGCGAAGTGGCGCAGGGCGTCCGACAGCTCCTCTGAGAGGATGTGCGTGACCTGGAAGACCACGCCCCCGGCGATGAATATGTCCGTCGGCCTGATGCCGGACCGGAGGACCGTGGACTGGACCATCCTGCCGCTGACGGCCAGGGGGACCCTACCGCTGTCGATGTGGAATCGGACCAGGTCCATCACGCCTGCCTCCCATATGACATGTGCCCGCATCGTTCGCACGAGAGTATGTCCGGCCTTGCGGCCGTCATAGCCTCCATCCTGCCACCGCACCTCGTGCAGGCCCCCTCGGTGTCGTCAGGCAGCAGCCTCGACAGTATCTCGGACCTGTCGACCTCCAAGGGGCCGTCGCAGGACT
>JGI996J12353_1000192_pt1 | contig 17485 bp, 14 predicted proteins | sample IntmicLarv5ML5BL_FD_12353 | JGI IMG/M metagenome (IMG submission 12353) | reverse complement strand
CCCCCGCCGCCACCGCCACAGCAGTGGCTTGTGGATCTGTTGAACGGCATCTCCTTGAAGTTGACTCCAGGGAACTTCTTAATTATATCCCTGGGGGCGTCATAGACGTCGCAGTGCCTTCCGAGATGGCATGGGTCGTGGTATGTCACGACACGGTCGCCAAGCGATTTGAGCTTAAGGTCCGATTTGCTAAGGAACTCGGTCATGTGAAGGACCTCGAATGGAACCTCCACATACTTCGGATATTCCATTTTGAACATCCTGTAGCATCCGGCGCAGGAGAGCACCAGGGTCTCGACCCCAAGGGCCCTTATTGACTCTATGTTCCTCTTCATGAGGTCGATGACCTTCTCATTGTCCACGCCGATCCTTTGCAACACTGATCCACAGCAGACCTCATCGACAGTCGTGAAGTCCTTGCCCAGCTTGTTGAATATCGAGATCGCAGACCTTTGCGTCTCCTTGTTCCTGTAGGTTGCAGTGCATCCAGCGTAGTATCCCAACTTCGATGGGCGTGGTTTCAATCCAGTGGCCTCCACGGTCGACTCCTTCTCCCCAAAGGGGTTGTTATATGTCAACACGTTGTCAGCCACCGCCTTGTGCTTGGGAAGGATGTGCCCGTTCCTCACAAGGTCCGCACGACACATCTCGATGACATCGACGATGTCCACCTTGGATGGGCATCTCCTGACGCAGTCGGCACAGGTGGTGCAGGTGTACATATGCCTCATGAGGGACTCATCAGGCTGAATGTCGCCCTGCAGAAGGCCATATGTCAATATGATCCTCCCTCTGGACAGTGCGCCGTCCCATCCTATTGCTTTAAAGGAGGGGCATACGCTCTTGCAGAAGCCGCACATGGTGCAGGTGTTCAATAGTTCCTTCACGTGGTTTATCTTGTCAACTTTGAAATCGCTCATGTCACTCAACCCTCGGAATGGTCACGCTGCCGTCCATTAGCACTATGACCTTGCTGTTTGGATTCTCCGAGAGCGCCTTGTCGACCGCCTCGGACACATTCTTGAATGGCGTGATGTTCGCGGAGTCTATGACCTCGTCATCGAGGTCGGTCACCGCCCATACATCGGCCCATACCATGATCTCTGCCATCTTCGCTGCCTTGTGGTATCCTAGCTTGTACTCCCTTCTAAGGTTCTCAAGGACGATCTTAGGGTCCTTCGACGATGACAGCTGCTTCAGGAATGTGGCATGGCCTATCCCCTCCCTGCATTTGGACACCATTATGATCTTCCCCCCCTCTTTCAAGGCCCATTTTCCGTTGTCAAGGGCCTTTTGCGACTGATATAGGTCCACATCCATAGGGTATGGTGCGACTGATATGACCAGGTCGGCCTTCTCTGGGATGGGAACGGAGAACACCTCGTTGGCAATCTTCACTGCCTTGTCGAATGCAGGGTTAAGGTCCCCGGCTACGACCTTGTATATGCTCTGGTGCCTGTCAAGGACCATTTGGATCGAGAAGATCTCCTTTCCTTTGACGACCTCCAGGGCATCCATCATGTCCTCATGGACAGGGTTACCCTCAAGCACAAGGGATTGGGCCTTGTCGCTCATGGCAAGCTTGTGGTTCGTCTCTATGGTCTTGAACGATGCCACCCCTGGCAGGAACGATTTTCGCCCGCCGGTGTAACCTGCAAAGTAATGGGGCTCGACACTTGTGATTATGACCAATCTGTCGGCATCCACTGCAATCTTGTTGACCTCCATAGGGGTTCCATTCTTCGACTCCCCAAGGTATGTGCATTCGGACTTGTTCGCATCATGTGCGACTATCCTGTCCTTGAGCACTGGATATAGGGGACCGAAGACGAAGTCGTATTCCTCTTCGGTCATGTCCCTATGGGTTCCAGTGGCCACAATGAACCTGGCCTTCCTTAGGTCCATCCTCTCTGAGAGTGCGCCTAGCACCTTTGCCGTCGGAGTTGGACGGGTCCCGTCATTCACGATGAACACAATGTCCTTGCCGCCGTCGAGGAACTTCGCAAGCGATTCGTATCCAATTGGATTATCAATCGCAGATTCGATCACCTCGGTGGAATTTCCACATTCCACGTCCTTTGGATAGAATGTTCCAATGTAGTTCTTATCTGGAATATCAACCTTCTGTACTCCATCTTTTCCATATTTGATGTTCACTATCATTTCTAAAAATGGGTATTAGCGATATTATTATTAAACTTTAGTATTATTCATAAAAAATTAAGGATGGCCTTATACCATCGAGTGTTTTCAATAAATCCATTTCCGCATCCGAGGCATTGCGCATTTGAGGATCGCACATCAATATGTTTTTTATGGAATGACAATATGTCAACCCATGTCCTCGTTCAAGGAGCTTGGCGAGCGGGAGCTTGTCAGGAGGATCAAGGATGCCATCAGGATAGATTCCGGAATGGCTCCATCGGATGACGCGGCTGTGTTGGGGATTGGAGGGGGTCTTGCCGTGTCCACCGATCAGGTCTCATTCAAAAGGCATCTTCCATCTGGCATGTCCAACCGTCAGTTCGGGTGGTATGCCGCGGCAGTGTGCTTTAGCGACCTAGCCGCAATGGGTGCAAGGCCAGTTGGGTTCCTGTCGGCGCTGTCCATTGACGAGAATATGGATGAGGAGGACATAATCCAGATCATGGTCGGCATAGACGAATGTGCGGACAGTTGCGGCACATATGTAATCGGAGGGGACACGAAGCCAGGTTGTGGGATGGTCACAGGGACGGCCCTTGGTTGCATGGATGGAAGGCTTCCCTTGTCAAGGTCAGGGGCAAGCCCAGGGGACATGGTCGCTGTGACCGGGACCCTAGGGAACGCCGCAGCAGGCATCCATATGTTGGAAAGGGGCGTTGGCGACGCTGTACGAAATGTGAACATGATCCTGCCCCTTCCAAGACTGGAAGAAGGTATTGCAATGGCCGAGGGAAACCTTGCCACCGCATGCATGGACCTCTCGGACAGTCTGTTCACGTCTTTGAACATAATATGTGAGGAGAGCAACGTCGGCATAGAGATAATGAGGGAGTTCATCCCTATGGGAGAGGATGTGGAATTCGCATCCAAATCCTTGAACATGGATACATTGGACCTTGTAGCGAGGTGGGGAGGGGATTACGAGCTGCTGTTCACATTCAATCCAAACAATTTGGAACAATTGCATGCCCTTTCCATGGATTTCACGATAATAGGCGTTGTCACCGATGGTCCAGGGGCGTTCATAGTGGATGGGGAGGACAGGAGGAGGATATCCGATGGCATTTATTAATCCAGACATAGAGGCCAGACATTATAGGAAGGAGGGGGAATCATATGTTTGCGAGCTTTGCCCACATTACTGCAGGATCGCGGTCGATGGCTTTGGGAGATGCGGCTCAAGGAAGGGAGAGGCAGACAAGCTGGTGGCCTACAACTATGGCAAGGTATCATCCATAGCGTTGGACCCCGTCGAGAAGAAGCCGTTCTATCACTACCATCCCAAGGAGAAGGTGTTCTCTGTGGGGAGCATAGGTTGCAACCTCTCATGCAGGTTCTGTCAGAACTATTCGATATCCATGTCCCCCGCAGGGAAGAAGAGGACGACGTTCGAGTATCCCGATGAGGTCACCGCACTATGCAGACAGGAGAGGACCCATCTGCTGGCCTTCACATATAACGAGCCGGTCATATGGTTCGAGTATATGATAGATGTCATGCTGTCAGACCCAGGCATAGAGTATTCCATAGTGACCAACGGATTCATCAACGAGGGGCCGATGAGGGAGCTTTGCAGGTACTTCAAGGCGATGAACATAGACATCAAAGGGTTCACAGACCAGTTCTACAGGGAGATATGCGGAGGGTCGTTGGAGCCCGTCCTCAAGGCAGTGAAGGTCGCAAGCGAGGAGGGCGTCCATATAGAGCTGACGTACATGGTCATACCAGGCCGCAACGACGATGATGGGGAGATTGCGATGTTCTCCGAGTGGGTCAGGGACAACGTGTCCCCTGACACGCCCGTCCATTTCACAAGGTTCCATCCGGATTACATGATGATGGATGTGGGGCTGACGCCTGTGGACTCCTTGTTGAAATGCAGGGAGATAGCAATCAACAACGGATTGAACTATGTGTATGTGGGGAACATCCTCACAGAGGACTCCGCTGACACCTATTGCCCCGAATGTGGCAACCTGGTCATCAGAAGGACGGGGTATCAGGTGGACATCGTGTCATTGGATGGCAACAGGTGCACCCATTGCAGGCATAGGCAGAACATCATAAGATGAACCCGAAGGGGTTCCCAAGGATCGCCACGATGAACGTCGCGACCGTCAAGGGTATTATGAAGGGGATCATCTTCGTCACCCACACACTATCCACCTTCGCATCGATGAGCCTGTCATAGATGTCATCCAGATTGTCGTTGGTAAGCCTTATCCGTTTCAACTCCCCATCGACAATGTCCTCAAGGGGCCATACGAATGACCTTCTGGCCTTGGACACGTCCATTTTCACATTCATGAGGGACCCCCAGCCACCATATCCATTCATTAGGTTGCATATGACGTTGTGAACGGCCCCGAACATCGTGATCACACAGGCGACGAACAGTATCATCAACGATGGGATGAAAACCAAAATAGGATCCATTTGTTCAAAGAAACCAATGTCTGGATATGTGGGGAATGCTATGGACAGGACAACAAGGCACTTAAGATCTGCGCCCCCCACAATGAGCCTCACGTAATACATCGCACAGTAGAGGATGAATGCCAGAGGGATGGAGGCCCATTCAAGCATCAAGGGGTCGTCAAGGTTGCCAAGCAGTGGAACGATGAACAGCACGGCAATGGTTGAATAGATCAGATACTGATTCAATTTTGAGGATACGAGCAGGTCTAAGAGCATAAGCGACGTCCCCAAGGCAAGGGGGATGAACTCCCATCTAAGGCCTGCATCAATAATGGAGGATGCAAGCAGGAATGCCAACCCTATGAACCCTATGGATTGCCAATGGACGTCCGATACCTCCCTGACCCTCCAATCGCTGATCGAGGCCGATATCAGTATTGCGAGCACAGCGACAAGTAGCAACACGTCCATTGGGTCCATAAAGGGGGAGGTTCATTTGGGGATAACTAGTTTCCGAGTTATTGTTTATGCTTGCCACACACATATTTGTGAACTTTGCCTTATGCTAGATAACTATTTTACATATGAGCATTTACAACATTCCCATGAAATCCAGAGACGTGGCGGCCATTGTGTCCGTAATGGCCGCAATGATGTTCATCGTAGCATCTCCCATGGCATTCGCCATCGATGCAGACGACGTGAGCGTGGTGTCATTCGAAGACGAGTTGAAGATCGATGCTGGCACATCCAAATCGTTCAACATGGTGATCACCAATGTTTTGACTGGGGGAATAGATGACAACAGGATAGTAATATTGAGCATATGCTGCCCTGAAGGGGTCAACGCATCCATCTCGGAGCCACAGTTCCTTCTGGAGCCAGGAGACAATAGGGTCGTGCCAATCGTTCTGAGCGCGGATAGGTATGCCCATGCGCAAACCTCCAACCTTCAGATAGATGTCACCTTGAGGAACTCGATCAATGGCGACATCGTAACCAAGTCAGTGTTGGTTGACGTGGAGATAACGTCGCACCTTTCGTCCCAAGGAAGCTTCAATAAGATCCTAGGCATGTTCGAAAACCCCCTGCCAGAGCCATTCGACAAACCCTTGGCAACCGCAATCATATCCTTCGTCCTACTGTCGGTGATACTCGGATTGCTGTTCATAGCAATAGCGAACGTATTGGTCAGGACGATATGGAAGGACGAGGATGACAAGGACCTTAAGGTGGGCGTCAGGAAGTTCCTCACGATGTTCGCATTGCTATTCGCATTTGAACAGAGCCTTAGGATCTATGGGGCATCGGAGGAGATCGTCGGAAACGTGGACATGTGGGCCACGATCCTCTATGTGGTCCTCGGGGCCATAATCGTATGGAAGGCCTATATGTTCACCATCCATCATGCTTTGAGGCGTGTCAGCCATGGTATAGTGTCCGGGTCCAATGCGATGGATCTGGAGCCACTGTTCAGATTGATCGGGAAGATGCTGATCGCCGTGGTCTCCGTGGCGGCTATAATGACCGTGCTTGGATTCAGCCTCGCTGCGATAATAACGAGCGCAGGGGTGTTGAGCTTGGGAATAACCTTGGGCGCACAGAACGTCCTCAACCAGTTCTTCAGCGGCGTCGTTGTGCTTTGGACGCATCCGTTCGAGGTTGATGACCTGATAAAGATAAACAACTCTGAAATATACAAGGTCGTCCAGGTGAAGGTCATGAACACCGTCCTTGAGGATTGGGACACTGGCGCCCAGGTCACATTGCCCAACAATGCCGTGGCATCCGCGACCATCCAGAACCTCACTGCAAACGGCCTGATCGCAAAGATACCCCTGTCGGTCCAGCTGTCCTATTCCGCGGATGTGAACCTCGCAAAGGAGATAATGCTCGATGCCGCGATGAACGAGAGGGAGGTTGTGAAGGACACCCCAAGCAAGTCCCCGTACACCACGGTCATAGCCTTGGAGGATGGCGACGTCATACTCAGGTTGACCGCCTATGCAGTGGACATAAACAACAGGACGTCCGTCAGGGGCAGGATATACGAGGCGATACTGTCGGGGTTCGTTGCCAATAAGATAGCCTTCTCCACGTTAGATGTCAGTTTGAAGTCGGAGTGATCAACCTTTATAAACATTTTTTATAATCACTTTTTCGTGAGTTCAGTTGAAGAAACCTTACATTAATTTATATATTACTATGGGGTTTTCGCAATTGCATTACGAATAATGGTAAAAATGGTGAGCATGTGATCGACAATCTCGACAAGCAGATTTTGGAAATAATGAAGAAGGACTCCAGGTGCCCATTCGTGGAGATCGCCAGCAACATAGGCGTCTCCGAGGGCACGGTGAGGAGCAGGGTGCACAGGTTGATCGATGAGGGGGTCATAAGGGGATTCACCATCAAGACCAGCTCGAAGAACGTCAAGGCCCTCGTGGAGGTGAGGATAGACGTCAACACCGACTCTGAGAAGATAGCCAACGAGCTAGCCAGGTATGAGGGTGTGACGGAGGTGTTCGAGGTCACAGGGGACCAGGACATAATCGCAATCGTGGACGTGGAGTCGTCGCAATATCTGAACGATATAATCGAGAAGGTCAGGAGATACGACAATATTTTAAGTACAAGGACCAGATTGATATTGAAGGAGCATTACAAGGAGGATTGAGATTGTTCAGAGGGACCACCACCGCAATCGTAACGCCATTCAACAAGGACGGGAGCATCGACAGGGATGCGCTCAGAAGGCTCATTGAGTTCCAGGAAGGCATGGGCGTGGATGCCATAGCCCCATGTGGGTCCACGGGGGAGTCAGCGATGCTGAGCCATGAGGAGCATCTGGAGGTGGTCAGCATCGCAGTGGACTGTGCCAAGAGGGCAAAGGTCATCGCAGGTGCAGGAAGCAACTCCACCGCCGAGGCCGTCAACCTTAGCAAGAGCGCAGAGGACGTCGGTGCGGATGGCATCCTGTCGATATCCCCATACTATGTCAAGCCCACGCAGGAGGGGATATACCTGCACTACAAGGCGATATGCGAATCGGTCGACATACCTGTCGTGGTCTACAACGTCCCTGGAAGGACCGGGTCCAACATCACCGCTGAGACGATTGTGAGGATGGCCGAGGATATAGGCATCGGAGCCGTCAAGGAGGCCAGCGGGAACATGGGGCAGATCCTTGAGATAATAAGGAACAGGCCAAAGGGGCTGGAGGTCCTCTCCGGGGATGACGCGATGACGTTGCCACTGTTGAAGAACGGTGCGGACGGGGTGATATCCGTGATATCCAATTGTTGCCCTGGGGAGATGTCGGAGCTTGTGAGGAACGGCCTTGAGGGAAGGCTGGAGGAGGCCGACAGGATACAGGGCATGCTCGATCCGTTGTTCGACCTTCTGTTCGTGGAATCCAATCCGATACCCATAAAGTACATCATGGGAAGGCTTGGGTTCGGGTCTGGGCAGGTGAGGCTCCCATTGACGCCTCTGACCATGCCCAACAGGGAGCGCATGGACTCTCTGATGGAAAGGATGGGGATATTCTGATAAGGGTGGCAGTCGGTGGTGCGACCGGGAAGCTAGGAAGGATGGTCTGCGGCATGGTCGTGGACTCGGATGACATGGACCTATGCCTTGCATACGTCTCAAAGGAAGGGGGGAACGTTGGCAAGGAGCTGTACCCAGGGGTCGTCGCCAGGTCCACCGATGGCATATTGGACGATCTAAGGAAGGAATCCATAGACGTCTACATCGATCTGACCTCCCCCGATGCGGCGGCATCGTTGATAGGGAGCATACCAGAGACGGGCGTCGCATTGGTGCTAGGCACGACTGCGGTCCCCAAGGATGTGCTGGACAGGATGGGCGAGAGCGTAAGGGCGAACAGGACCTCTGCGCTGATATCATCAAACTTCGCATTGGGGGTGAACGTCTTCTGGAAGGTCTGCGAGGACCTTGCTAAGGCACTTCCCGACTATGACGTGGAGATCATAGAGTGCCATCACAACGCAAAGATGGACGCACCATCTGGAACCGCGCTGGAGGCATTGAGAAGGATCCAAGGGGTCACTGGGATAGACAATGTCGTGGAAGGCAGATGCGGGACCGTTGGAGCCAGGGGAAGGGAGATAGGGGTCCATGCCGTGAGGGCAGGGGACATAGTCGGGGACCACACAGTGGTCTTCGCAAGGAACATGGAGAGGTTGGAGCTCACACATAGGGCCATATCCACTGAGACGTTCGCAAAGGGTTGCGTAGAGTCCATAAGATGGATATCCGGCAGATGCGATGGGATGGTCCACGGCATGGGAGAGGTGCTAGGAATATGATAACCGTTATGAAGTTCGGAGGGACCAGCGTAGGCTCCCCCGAGGCATTGAAGAGGGTGGCGAACATCGTATTGAATGAGAAGGGGCCTAAGGTGGTCGTGGTCTCCGCCATGTCCGGGGTGACCAACTTCCTGATCGGCGTCCCGCAGATCCCGTTGGATGCGAGAAAGGATTTCATCACGCAGTTCGAAAGGAAGCATCTCGACGTTGCCGAGCAGCTCCTCGACGCAAGCCTGTTGGACGAGTTCATGAAGGACTTCACACCACGTTTCAACAGGTTCAAGGAGCTTTTGACGTCAGATGGGTCCACGGATCCGTTCTACATGGACGATGTGACCTCCCAAGGGGAGAGGTTCTCATCGTTGATACTGTCGTATCTGCTCAGGTCCATGGGTGCGAAGTCGGTCGCCCTGACGTCGGAGGACTGCGGAATCGCAGCCGAAGGTAAGCCCCTGTTCGGAAGTGGGGACCTTCAGAGGACCGAGGCGATGATCCATCTGACGATAAAGCCACACATAGGCCAGGGGGAGATACCGATATTGACAGGGTTCTATGGCATAAATCCCGATGGGAGGCCGTTGACGTTTGGCCGTGGGGGCTCGGACTACTCTGCGGCGGTCGTTGCAAACGCATTGAACGCAGGCCTGCTGGAGATATGGACGGACGTGGACGGGTTCATGTCCGCAGACCCGAGGATAGTGCCAGATGCGGTGAAGATGGACGAGATGAGCTTCGAGGAGGCGGCGGAGCTGGCATACTTCGGCGCAAAGGTCCTCCACCCAAGGACCATCGAGCCAGTTAGGGTCAAGCACATCCCATTGAAGGTGAGGAACTCCTTCAAGCCGGAGGAGCCGGGCACGCTAATACACCATCTGAGGAAGCCGGAGGACCGTCTGCTCAAGAGTGTGGCGTTGAAGACCGACCTGTGCATAATCACGATAAGCTCGGCAGAGATAGCGTACCATCCAGGGATAGTGGCGAGGATAATCGAGAAGGTCGCAGAGGACGATGTCATCGTCTATTCGATATCCACGTCCCTCTCAACGGTTGCGCTCCTGGTCCATAGCAATGACGTCAACGTCGCATTGAACAGGTTGAACCTGTTGAACAACGGCGAGATAGAGAGGATAGAGGTCAAGCACAAGGTGGCGTTGATCTGTGCGGTCGGGGACAACCTCATAGGCAAGTGCGGCGCATCCGCGGACATATTCGGCGCCGTCAAGGATGCAAGGGCGAACGTGGAGATGATATCCGAGGGCGCATCGGACGTGTCCTTGAACTTCGTCGTTCCGATGGCAAGGGCCATAAACGTCGTTGAGGTGCTCCATCAGAGGTATGTGGTAGGTGGATGTAGATGAGGGACTTTGATTCAAAGGATGGGGTGATGCACATAGCAGGAAGGTCGGTCGTGGACCTTGCAGACGAGTTCGGCACCCCATTGTATGTGACTGACGAGGAAAGGTTGAGATACAACTACAACAAGATACATGGTGCGTTCTCTGCGCATATAAGGACGAAGGTCCATTATGCATGCAAGGCGAACACGAACCTTGCCATACTCAGGGTCCTGCAACAGGAGGGCTCAGGCATAGATGCCGTCTCCATAGGGGAGGTGATGAGCTGCCTGAAGGCTGGATTCAAGCCTGAGGACATAATGTACACCGGGGTGAACGTCAGCAACCAGGAGCTGAGGCAGGTGACGGACGCAGGCGTGATGATAAACATAGACTCCTCATCCGAGCTGGATCGTCTGTCGAAGATAAACAAGGAGCTCCCAATATCGTTCAGGATAACCCCTGGGGTCGGTTCAGGCCATGGCGCAAAGGTCATAACAGGCACCAAGGGCTCGAAGTTCGGCATACCTATGGACAAGGTAGTGTCAGAGTACAAGAGGGCCAAGTCGATGGGATTCGACATCAAGGGGATACATGCCCACATAGGGTCCGGTGGACAATCCACAGAGCCGTTCGTGGAGGAGCTGGACGTCCTGATATCCTTGGTCAATCAGCTCAAGGAGGAGGGGATTGACCTGGAGTTCATCGACATCGGTGGCGGGATCGGCGTCCCATACAAGCCTAACGAGCCTGAGATGGACGTCGAGGAGCTGGGATCCACCTTGGCATGGATGGTGAAGGAGGAGACGGACATCGAAACGCTGATCATAGAGCCTGGAAGGTACATCGTGTGCGATACCACCGTCGTCCTGAGCAGATGCGTCGACGTCAAGGACGCAGGGTCAAGGAGATACATCGGGATAGATGCCGGATTCAACACCCTGATAAGGCCTGCGATGTACGACTCGTACCATCATGTCGCCATAGGCAACAGGTTCAACAAGGCATGCACATCAAGGTATGACATCTCCGGCCCGATCTGCGAATCGGGGGACTGCATGGCATACGACAGGGTGCTTCCCGACCCGAAGGAGGGGGACGTCATCGTCATCTACGATGCTGGCGCGTACGGGTACTCCATGTCCAGCAACTACAACTCGAGGCCCCTTTGCAGGGAGGTCATGGTCCACAAGGGGGGAGTGGACATAATAAGGGAGTCCGAGCCGATGGACGACCTTTGGAGGCACCAGAAGGTGCCAGGGAGGCTTCTTTGATGAGGTTCTGGAAGTACCACGGCCTCGGCAACGACTTCATACTCATGGACGGGGTGAACGAGGGCCTGGACGTGGACCCTGCATGGTGCAAGTCCGCATGTGACAGGAACTTCGGTATAGGCGGGGATGGGGTGCTGTACGTCCTTCCTGGAAAGGGGTCGGACATATGCATGAGGATAATAAACGCCGATGGGTCGGAGGCGGAGATGTGCGGCAACGGCATAAGGTGCGTCGCAAAGCATGCATTCGACAACGGGATGGTCTCGAAAGAGGAGTTCACGGTATGGACCATGGCCGGGGTTCTGACCGCAAAGGTCCATCTGGATGCAGGCAAGGTCAATGCGGTCTCAATTGGCATGGGCGCGCCCGTCCTTGATGGCAGGCAGGTGCCGATAGACCATGATGGGCGTTTCATAGCGCAGCCCTTGGAGGTCGATGGCATTTCCATAGTCGGTAATGCCGTTTCAATGGGAAATCCTCATTTCATCACCTTCGATGACATCACGGATGAAAACGTCAGGATGTTGGGCCCTAGGTTGGAGTCCCATGCATTCTTCCCTAGAAGGACCAATGTGGAGTTCTGCAGGGTTAGGGATGGACGTATATATGTGAAGGTGTATGAGAGGGGTGCGGCATGGACGTTGGCGTGTGGTACAGGCGCATGTGCCTCAACGGTTGCTGCGGCGTTGAATGGATTAGTTGAATTTGACAGGCCCATCGAGGTCAGCCTCCCGGGAGGATGGCTGACCATAACCGTCGATGGGGATTTGAGGGCGGTCACCATGAAGGGGCCAGCAGAGTTAGTTTATAGAGGGGAGATTTGAATGGTAGAATTTGAGCAGGCAAGGAGACTGAAGAAGCTGCAGCCATACCTTTTTACGAGGTTGGAGGAGATGGCGGCTTCAAAGAAGGCTGAAGGGGTAAACTTCATTGATTTTGGAATAGGGGACCCGGACCTATCGACGCCTGAGAAGATCGTAAGGGCGGTGCAGATCGCCGTCGAGGAGAACGACTTTCAGAAGTATTCCTCCTCCAAGGGGGAGAAGAGCCTAAGGGATGCCGTTGCAAGATGGTACAAGAAGAGGTTCAACCTGGACATAGACCCGGACACGCAGGTATGCATAACCTTGGGATCAAAGGAGGCGATATTCAACATCGCACAGGCGTTCGTGAACCCAGGCGACAAGATCCTTGTCCCAAGCCCAGGATATCCGGTGTACTCAGGTGCATCCACGGTGTTCAACGAGGCGGTATGCGAGAAGATCCCGCTGAGGCCCGAGAAGGGATGGCTCCTGGACGTCTCCGAGTGCTCGACGGACGCAAGGATGATATACATAAACTATCCTAACAACCCAACCGGCGCCACCTGCGACCTGGACTATTTGAAATATGTCTACGACTGGTGCCAAAGGAACAACATCATACTTTGCTACGACAACGCCTACTCGGAGATGACGTTCGATGACTACAAGGCGCCATCCATACTCCAGGCAGGCATGGATTGCATAGAGTTCTGCTCCTTCTCAAAGACGTTCAATATGACCGGGTTCAGGCTCGGGTTCGCCGTCGGACATCCCGATCTAATAGCGGGACTGGTCAAGTGCAAGGGGCAGATAGACTCCGGTGCACCGATATTCCTGCAGGAGGCGGGGGTCGTGGCATTGGACGCGTACCTTGAGGATGGCACCAGGTCCAAGACCGTAAACGCCAACATGGGCATATATCAGGCCAGAAGGAACGTCCTGGTGGATGGGCTGAGGTCGCTCGGCTTTGATCCAGAGATCCCAAGGGGAACGTTCTACGTATGGTTCAACTGCGGCATGTCATCCTCGAAGTTCACCGAGATGATGATCGATGTAGGGATAATGGTCACCCCAGGAACCGGTTTCGGTGACAACTGCGAGGGGTACATCAGGATGACGATCACAGAGCCGGAGGATCGCATCAGGGAGGCCATCGGCAGGATGAAGAAGGCGTTGGAGGCCTATAGGAGCAACATCGCCGCCCAGGCGGAGATCCCCGTACATAGCGACTCAAAGTGAAAACATCTTATACTTATCTTTAATTTTACATCCAACAGTCAATCATTCCAAAAATCTTATTTTTGATTCCTTCAACGCCTCAATGACTGGTAGCGGCTGCTTCAAGAGGAATGCCTCCAAGGACCCTCCACCGGTGCTGATATAGGACATGCTGTCCGCAAGGTCGAACCTCTCCGCCGCGCTTGCGGTGTGACCTCCGCCTAGGACCGACAGCCCCCCGCTCTCGACCATCGCGGACATGAGATGCGTGGTCCCCAATTCGAACCCAGGCTTCTCGAACACCCCCGACGGCCCTGACATGAACGATGTCTTCGAGGACAGGACGATCTTCCTGAACTTCTCTATGGACTGGTCGCCAATGTCTATCGCCGGCTCCTCTGTTGGCATGTCGCCTATGTTGACCGATACCCTTTTGCCGTCCCTTTCAACGGCGACATCGACAGGCAACAGGATGTTCTGGCCATATGTGTCCAGTATCTCCCGTGCGAGGCTCTTGTTCTCAGGGGTGAGCTCCTCCCTCAATATCGCCCTGTTCACGTCCCCTATGTCCACGCCTCTGGCATCCAGGAACGCATTGCCTGTCAACCCTGTCAGGATTATGTTGTCCGCCATCCTGTTGCCCATGATGACCTTGATGGTGTCAGGGACGTCAGCGAACTTCGCGCCGCCGATAATGAACACGGACGGCCTCCTAGGGTTGTCGAATATCGTCTTGAGCGAGTGCATCTCCCTGGCCATCAGCCTTCCGGATGCGGACGGCATCTTCAACGGGAATCCCACCAGTGAGCATTGGGACCTGTGCGCCGTGCCGAACGCGTCACATACATAGTAGTCAGCCAATGGCGACAGTTCCCTGACGATCTCCCCTTCGGAGTGCCCCTCCATGTCCAGTTTGGCGGTCTCGGAGTCCAATCCCCTGACGTTGCCAAGGAGCAGGACCTCCCCAGGGCCTAAGGCCTTGATCGCATCCTTTGCCGCATCGCCTATGACGTCATCGACATACGTCACAGGCATGTTCAGGTTCTTGGACAGGATTTTTGCGTGCCTGTCCAGGCCGGTGAAGTCCCATTTACCCTTTCTGCTCTGGTGCGCCAGGATGACAAGCCTGGCCTTCTTGCCGACGAGCTCCCTGACGGTAGGGACGATGCTCCGGATCCTTGAATCGTTGCTTATGCTCATCGTGGCCTTGTCGAACGGGCAGTTTATGTCCACCCTCAGTATGACCGTCCTGCCCTTGAAGTCGAAGTCCTCTAGAGTGTTGAAGTCTATCTCGATCCCACCTTTATTTGATGATGTTGAGCGTTCTGTTGGTCTTCTTCACAGATTCCATCGGGTCCTCTATCATCTTGCACATGGATCTTATGCAGTCGATGTTCTCCGGGATGACGTCGGACTCCTGATGGACGCATTGGTAGAAGTACAGCCTGTTCCCGATCACCTTGACCCCATCCTCCCAGACGGATATCTCGTACATGTCGGACCTGTCCCTTCCAATGTCCCTTGCGAGCTCCATGACCTCCGCAGTGGTCTTTATGCCGCTCTTCGTGCTGACCATGCGGACCCTGGAGGCATCCCTTAGGATTTCGAGGACCTCATCGGTTCCCGTCTCCCTTTCCAGCTCGGCAACGATGGTGTGCATGTGCATCAGGGTCGTGGACGCCTTTATTGCCATGGTGCTTATGCCTAGCCATGGCATTATGCTCTGCACATCCGGCCCATGATGGGTCGGAAGCTTCACAGAGGGCTCCAGTCCGTTGATCGGCCCACCTTTGCTGTCGCCAGGGTCTGCCGCCCTTCTTACGATCGTGACATATGCGTTCTGGATCTTGTTCCATTGGTCCAAGGGGTAAAGCGTCCTCAATAGGCCGGTCGTGTTGCATGAGACGACCCTGGAGAGCCTTGCGCCCCATGATTCCTTGTAGTTTGCGGTCGAGTTGAACGATATCCCCGTCAGGCTGTGGGACTCACCCCCTTGGAATATCCCTTTGATGCCATAGCTGTCGTACATGGCACGATATGTCTCCCCGAATTCCCCAGGAGTGCAATCAACCATGATGTCGACCTTCTTGCATAGGTCGTTGATCGTCCCCTTTGGTTGAATGCCCGCGGATTTGAACGAATCCTCCTTTCCTTCGGGCACATATAGGTCATATCCCTTGTCGAATGCGACCTGTGCTTCAAAGGTGGGCCTGGTCTTGGTGACTCCAATGAGCTCCATGTCATCCTGCAAGGTGACCGCCGTTGCCACCCTCTTCCCGATAGTTCCGTAACCGTTGACTCCAACCTTTGCCTTGTTCATCTTATCGAATCTCTCATATGGTTTCAATATATAATACGTTTTTTGGAAGCGCATCGAGGCGGCCCCGCGTGTGCAAATTCAGATATGCCACATGATGGCGACCAATGGGCACATAATTGTCCATATGATGGTTTTCCATCGTCCATGCATGCATTGAAACATGGTGATTTTCAATGATATGGCTTGAAACACCTTGGGATTCCTGGCATTATCCGTTCATTTCAGGCAATAGGGTTTTAAAACTGAATCCCATTCAAGGGTTGAGTGAAAACATGAAGGGCTCAAGAGCATTGCTTAAGATGTTGGAGGATCGTGGAGTCGAAACGATGTTTGGATACCCTGGGGGGGCGGTAATTCCAATATACGATGAGATAATGGAGTCTTCGATCAGGCATGTGCTTGTCAGGCATGAGCAATGCGCCGCCCATATGGCGGACGGATTTGCAAGGGCGTGCGGGATCCCAGGGGTCTGCCTTGCAACCAGTGGTCCAGGAGCCACAAATCTCGTCACAGGCATCGCAACCGCATATGCGGATTCCATACCAATGATCGCACTCACAGGGCAGGTTGGTACGAACTCCCTCGGATTGGGGGCGTTCCAAGAGGTCGACGCATACAGCCTTATGATGCCTATCACGAAGCATAATTTCAGAGTCTTGGAGATAGATAGGCTTCCGCATGCGATAATCGAGGCATGGGAGGTCTGCCAGTCTGGAAGGCCAGGCCCGGTCCACATAGACATACCCGTCGACCAGGTCAATGCGGAGATAGATGAGTCCCTTTTCAATGAGAGGTTCGGGGTCAAGCCTGTCGCAGAGGACCTTTCTGGCGTCCAGGAGGCGGCAAGGTGGATTAAGGAGGCCCAGAGGCCGGTCATACTTGCAGGCGGTGGCGCAATAGGGTCCAACGCAAGCGAGGAGATAACTAAGCTGGCGGAGCTTTGCAACATACCGGTCATAACGCCTTTGATGGGCATAGGCGTCATTCCGACGAGCCATCCCCTTTGCATGGGGTCACTGGGAATGCATGGGAGGATGTGCTCCCTCGAGGTCTTCAAGGACTCCGACCTGGTCATAGCGATAGGTTGCAAGTTCTCTGACAGGACATACAGCCCTCAGACATCCCCAAGGAACAAGTGCAAGGTCATCCACATCGAGATAGACCACACGGAATTCGGAAAGCATGGATGCGAGTCGATAGACCTGCTTTGCGATGCGAAGAAGGGGACAGCGCTCATCCTGGAGGCCTTGGGAGGTCACAGCGGAGGGCATGAGGACTGGTCAAAGGTCGCGAAGAAGACCAAGGACCGTTGCAGTTGCAACTACGATTACGACACGAGCCCGATAGTCCCTCAGAAGGTCATGTTCGAGATAAACAAGGCGTTGAGGGGAGACGACTACATAATAACCACGGATGTCGGCCAGAACCAGATGTGGGCGATGCACTACCTCGAGATAGAGAGGCCAAGGCAGCTCATATCATCAGGAGGGTTTGGGACCATGGGGTTCGGGCTTCCTTCCGCCATCGGTGCAAAGGCGGCCTGCCCAGAGAGGAAGGTCCTGACCGTCGTCGGGGACGG
>JGI996J12353_1000191_pt1 | contig 17524 bp, 17 predicted proteins | sample IntmicLarv5ML5BL_FD_12353 | JGI IMG/M metagenome (IMG submission 12353) | reverse complement strand
GTACAAATACAATTCGACAAAGAAGCCATTCCGATAGCGGAGAAAAACCGCCTACAATCATGTACAGAGGGAGAAACCGCCTATTTTCAAAGCACACAAAAGGCACGTATTGAGGGTGTTTTTATAAAGGTAAAAGATAACAAAGTACAAATAAAATGCAGCTTACATAAGTTGTATTATAAAACGGTATTCGGCACATTAGACAATAGCGGAATGTTTACAATAGACAATGCCCGCAAAGCATTAGACACGTTATTTGAAACCACCGGAATAGATAAAGAGCGGGCAAAAATAACCTACTTTGAAATAGGTTTAAATATACCGATCGAATGCGAACCATTACAGTATATTGAATTAGCGCAAAGCATAACCACCGGCAAACTTAAACAACAGCAAAAAGAAATGTTTAATGACGCTAATTTCAAGAAACACAGGCAGAAAACAACCGAAAAGCACAAAAATATTAAAAAGGTATTCAAGATTTACGACAAAGGTTTTGAGAATGCCGACCGAACACGAACCGAACCAACCGGCGAAAATATATTGAGAATTGAAACCATGTACCGCCGGCAAAATATTTCTGTTCCGGATTTCTTTAACCCCGAAAACATTAGCCGGCTAACGCATACATTTTATAAAGATTGGGCGAATGTAGAGTTTGTCCGAATAATTACCGCCGATAAGGGAGTAAGGCAAAGTGAAGTATCAAACGCAAAAAATGTGCTTTCATTAGGTCGGGAAACCTATTTAGCACAATCGAAACAAAAACTTAATAACGGAACCTTGACCGAAAAGCAATACCGGACAATCAGGGAATTTATTAGGGATTGGGATAGTAACAGGCATAAATACAAAATGTTATCAAGCAAATACGAAACGGAATACAAAGCAAAATTATTGCATTGGTTCAACGTATCAAAGCGTTAAATATCAGCTATACACAAATATGACTAAAACGACATGCGAAATAAAAATATAAATAATTAAAAATCAATAAGATAAAAAAGCAAATAAAATGTATGGTAAAGAATGGAGAAAGAAATAAACCATTTTGGGAGTTGTCATATACTCTTATCTATATATTCGGTAACTTGTCCTATACTTCCCAAAGGGAAGCGGGGCAATGCACCGCTTCACAGGGAAGCAACTAAAAAAAGAAGTATGAGAAAACGAATAAGAAAGAAACAACCGGTTTACAGTTCCGGAACCGGAACGAAGAAAAATATACTTTGTTCCGCTTCTCTTTCTAAAGATAAAAATACTTTGATTTGGGAAAAGATACAAAACGAATGTAAAACCCTCAACAAAGCAACTAACTAAAAAAAGAGCATGGAACTAAGAAACGGTTTGAGAGTGGAAATAAAACGAATATCTAAAACAGGTGTAATAAAATCCATTGCAGAATATTTTGAATGTAACGGCATTCTGTACGGAATAGTAAAAGACAGCAAAGAGAAAAGTTATTATCTTATTCACTTAGATACCGGTTATAGTGTGGGCGGTGTGGAATTTGGAGACATGGCAGAAGCGGAAAGTATTAGTTTACTTAAACAGAAAGCCGGCGAATTTGATAAGAAACAAATTGAAAAGGCAGTTAGTAAAATAGTGGCAGACCTGAAAAGCAAAGGTTTAACATATCCATTGAATTGATTAACATGATAAAAGCAACTATATGAAACTAAAAACAACCCGAAAGAAAACGTCTGAAAAAATGCAGATTTTTAAAGTCGACAATAAAATCAACTTTATTTATTTGAATATCAACAACATACAATTGCCTTAGCAGTGATAATATTTATTTTATCCAACGTTTTTACCGTCATTTTACCTCAAAATTAAAGCAAATGTACAAGCAGTTTCAAAAAATACGAAAGAATGAAAGCAGAAAGCACACAAAAAGCATGTTAAGGGTATCCAGTGCCGAAAAAGAGCCAAAAAACGGCGTTTTTGACCTCGAAAACCCCGCCGGAACTATAACAAACGCCCCTTTTCGATTAAAACCTCAATAGGGGCAGTGTAGTTTCTTAAAATTGCATGATTTACCCAAATGGAAAACATACGAATAACGGTAAATAAGTGGATAATGAGTGAATTTAAGTTTAATTTTATACAAATATATTTCAAAAATACCCAACGGAATGAAAAAGAAAATAAAAAAGAAATCACAAACTACTGTGACACAGCGAAATAAATACACGTTTGGCGACCGAGCAACGGCAAAGCGTTATTATCTTATGGGGCTTAACCTGCAAGAAATCAGCAAATTAATGGACGGTATACCAGTGCGAACGCTCGAAAAATGGCAACAATCAGAGAAATGGACGGCAATAAAAGAGGTTCAGCCCTTAAAACTCCGTGCGTTGGAACTTCATGAGGGCGGGCGGTCGTATAACGAAATAGCCGAAATACTAAAAGTTAGCCGTGTTACAGTGTGGTGTTATCTGAAAGAAGCTAAAGAAGTGAAATAATAACCTATAAAATTCTGAATAATGGAACAAAGCAACCGAATTAAAAAGCCGGTCAATCAATCGCACCGGCAAAGGCAGGCACTAAAAAGCCAAATAATGCGAAATTTGAAAGAAAAAGGTTTCAAACGAGTAAAACCATATCCCGACCTTTTTGTAAACGATACCGGCACCGTTTACAGTCTCAACGCTGGCAAAGACCTGAAAGCAACCAACCGAAATGCAATTTCAACTGCAAATGGTAAACGTGTAAGTATTCCGAAATTGATTTTATTTGTATTTCGGAACGAACCAATAAGAGAAAGAAGCCAAATAAGATATTTAGACGGCAATAGAGGTAATTTAAGCCCCTCAAATATGGAATACTTCCGAATATATGAAAACAGCCACAAAAACGAGGTAAACGCCGAAAATCTATACAATGCAATCCGTTGTTATTATGAAGTTCCGAAACGCTACACGGTTAAAGACTGCATATTGACACATATGTACTTAACAGAGATAATACAGATACGGTGTTTTTATTCAGAATACTACAAGCGTTTAGGACTTGACATTTTCAAAAGCTACATGAAAGGTATTACAAACAATATTAAAATAGTTGCAAAAGAGAACAATACGAATTTTAGAGATGTCCGGATAATTGTAAACGACTTTTTTAACTTACTGATAAGCGACATACTGGCAGATATGGAAGCCGGCAATTTAAAAGTAAAAGACTTTCAGCCCCGACCGAAAACAAAAACGCAGATATTGAGAGAGACAAACGAAAAATTAAAAGAAATGGGATTAAAACCCTTTCCACTCCGAAAAAAGAGCGCAAAGGAAATATTAAAAGATTTTCGGAAAAAGCGAAATAAAGCAAGGAACGAACAAAAACAGTAATGCAATGGAAACGATATTTGTAAAAAAACGCTCCGAACTTACCGAACAAATGAAAGAAGCAACCACCAACAGTCGGATGTGTTACCGTGTGCGTTCTGCTTGTAATTGTAAGCCACATTTGAAAAATCTGGAAATGTACCCAAATGCAAATATGCGTAACGGCATTTTAGTAATTGACGGCAATACGGTTGTATCGTTGTTCATTCGTTGCAAAGTTTGCAGTATCCCGCCGAAAAATGGATGAAAAGCAAAAGCAGCAACAACAAAAAAATGTTATTACTGCTTTTGGGTAGTTCTCCCCGCGAGGCGAACTAAGTGCAAAGCTATACAAAGTATTTGTAATTTGCAACCAATCAATAAAATAATTTCAATATGATTAATGTTAAAGCGGAATTAATGCAATTAGGCAGAAAAAAAATATACTTACAAAAATGCATCAAAGTAAATGAACTCTTATCAAAATATGAATCTGAAACAAGTGTTAGGAAACGTATTTTTGAAAAACACATAAAACCGATTATCTTTTGTAGCTATGCACAATTTAATAATATGCTAAATGAAGTCAATCCACAAAAACAGATTAAAGAAATAAACGACCATATAATAACTCTAAAACAAAAAAAGTTTAGACATTATTATGACCTTTTCATCTTGCTTTTTGCGGGGTTTAGTCTCTAATATACTCGAAACAAATACTAATAATCAATAAGTTAATACATGCAGGTAGAAAGCAAGTATCAAAACAAGTAGAAAACAGCATTTTTTGACCTATTCAGGTACAAAGGTAAACAGTATTATTCAGACCTGTTACTTGCGTTCCGGTGGTGTGTAGTTCCGGACGTTGGAGCCTCAACGGTTCCGGTTCCGGATATGTGTAAACGCCTCCCATTATTCAGCCGGTTTTGTTCCGGATTGATTGCCGGCGGTTCGTTAGTTCCGGTTACTGGTGTGCATCGTTCCGGCGGTTCATCATTCAGGCGTGTCGGCGTGTCGCTATTCAATCCATTGCCGGCGGTTCATGATACCGGCATTATTCAGACTACAAAATTTTAAAAGATATTTTTCATATATGTTTTTATTTTACTACTTTCGTGTATGGTTACAAATGAATAAAAACATTTATTTATAAAAATAATACTGATTTTCTACCGAATCATGCAAGAACAACTATATCACATTGATATACAACTAAATAAAGTGGTTAAAAATCCGTTCCGTCCATACCGCCAAGTCCCTGTTTTACAGGGAAATAGAGTTAAGCTAAGTTAAAGTTTAGCTCTTTTTTTATGCTTAAAATTGAAATTAAATCACTGAAAACAAACGAGTTATATTGCATTTGACTTTTTTTTTAATAATCAGTAATTTTTTAACTCTTAACTGCCCCTAACCCTATTTTTCACTTTCAGTTTTGCCCCTGAAATTTCTAGAAACTACCCCTAATATATTTGCCTTTCCTCTCGACCTACATAACCCGCCTCCATTTTTCAAAAATTAATCCATATTGCCCCATACCTTGAAAGAAAAACAGTTCATTTTAGATGGAAAAAACTCAAAGGCGTTTCTCCTAAGAGCAAAGGGAATAACGGAGCTTATATAATGAATGCTTGGGTAAGCGAGAATTACTTTTGTATTCACAACAGAGAATTGAAGATAAGACTAACGAGATAACAGCTATTCCATTAATACCAGATCCATTAGATGTGTCAGATGCCGTTGTTTCAATAGATGCCATTGGAACACAGACAAAAATAGCTTCTCAAATTCGAAAGCAAAAGGGGCACTATTTTCTCTCTGTCAAAGGAGACCAGAATAACCTGTTGGAAGATATAGAGTATGCTTTTATGTCCAATGCCGGACTTGACAATTTTGAAGAACTGAACTATGGTCATGGGCGAATCGAAACTCGTAAATGTAGCATATTATTAGCCCTAGATTATTTACAGGGAGAGAATTACCAGGCATGGAAAGATATTAGCATGTTGGTCAGGATTGAATCATCTCGTGACGTCTGCGGCGTAATAACACAGGAAACACGTTATTACATAAGTGACGAAACCATCAGAAGTGCATCCTACTATAATTCTCTGGCGAGAGGGCATTGGGGCATAGAAAACAATCTACATTGGCATTTAGATGTTACCTTCGGAGAAGATAGATGTCGTGCTAGAAATGGATATGCTCCTGAGAACTTGGCTACTATCAGAAAATTAGCTTTGCAGATTATCTCTAATGCAAATGACAAACTGAGTCTTAAGAAAAGACAATACAAAGCTGCTTTGGATGAGGAATATATTAAAAAACTTATCGCTTTTTGATGCGGTTACCATGAGAAAACACGAAAAAGTATGATTGATTTCGTTTACATTGTATATATTTGTACAAAATAAAACAGACAAAATATGAGACCTCAAAATGTAACAGACAAACCGGGCGAAAATGCTATTTTCATGGTTTTTGGGCTTTTAGAAAAAGACAATACAACAGAAACAGTAAAAGAATTATGCGATCGGTTTCCGGTTATTATCCGCAGTATGAAAAATCGATTTCCGGAGCAGGAAATTAGTGGCGTTATGGGTTTTGGAGCAGAAGCTTGGAATACATTATTTCCGGAACAAGACAAACCAAAAGAATTGATTCCTTTCACCGAAATAAAAGGAGAAAAACATACAGCCGTTTCAACTCCGGGCGATTTATTTTTTCACATCCGTTCTAAAAAAATGGATAGCTGTTATGAAATAGCTCAATTAATCAGCAATGCACTTCAAGAAGTAACAACGGCAATTGATGAAGTACATGGATTCCGGTATTTTGACGGTCGGGCAATTATTGGCTTTGTTGATGGAACTGAAAATCCTGATTTTGAAACGGATAAATATGCAATGATTGGAGACAACGAACCAACTTTTAAAGGAGGAAGTTATGCTTTTGTTCAAAAGTATATTCATGACATGAATCAATGGAATAGTTTATCGACTGAAGAGCAGGAAAAAGTCGTTGGACGTCGAAAATACGATGACTGGGAATTGAGCGATGAAGAAAAACCGGAAAATGCTCATAACGCAGTTACCAACATCGAAGATGAAGACGGAAACGAGTTGAAAATTGTGAGAGCGAATATGCCATTTGCAAATCCGGCAAAAAGGGAGTTCGGAACCTATTTCATTGGTTACGCGAGCACTTTTACCACCACTCATCGAATGCTCGAAAACATGTTTATCGGAGAACCCGTTGGAAATCATGACAGACTTCTCGACTTTAGCACGGCCGTAACAGGAACTCTTTTCTTTGTGCCAAGCTTCGATTTATTAGAAAATCTGAGTGAATAAAAAACGAATCTTATTTTAAAATTAAAAAATCATCATGTTTGATTTTCTGGATAGTTATCCTTGGCTGTTGCCGATAATAATTTTTGTCGGACGCATTTTTGATGTTACACTGGGAACATTACGTATCATATTCGTATCCAAAGGAGAGCGATACAAAGCTCCTATCGTTGGATTTTTCGAAGTTTTCATTTGGGTTGTAATTATTTCCCAAATATTTTCAAACACCAATAGCATTGTTGCCTATTTGGCATACGCTGCCGGATACGCTGCCGGAAATTACGTTGGAATATTGGTTGAAAATAAAATTGCTTTTGGATTTCAATTATTGCGCGTATATACGAAAAAAGAAGGTTTGGAATTAATCCAAATCTTAAACAAAAAAAACATCGGTGCAACAGTTTTGAAAGGAGAAGGAGCCATGTCGCAAGTAAATATTATCGAAATAGTTATCAACCGAAAATCGCTTGAAGAAGTCGTAAATATAGCTACATCTTTCGACCCTGACGCTTTTTATTTAGTTGAAGATATAAGATACAAACAAAAAGGAATATTTTCTTTGGGAAAATGGGATAACAAACGTTTAACCTCTCTTCTTAAAAAATAATTGAAAAAATTACGGCATGAAACTTTTGCATACTTCCGATTGGCATATTGGACAAACTTTCTTTGGCTATGACCGAAAAGAAGAACACCTTCTGTTTTTTAATTGGCTAAAAATAACCATCAAAGAATTATCAATCGATGTGTTGTTGATTGCTGGAGATATTTTTGACAGTCCCAATCCTTCCGCAGAATCTCAACGGGTTTTCTATCGGTTTTTGAAAGAAATTACATCCGAAAATCCAGCCCTTCAAATTGTTATCATTGCCGGAAATCATGATTCCGCTGCGCGTTTAGAAGCTCCGAATCCATTATTGGAAGAAATGAATATCATCATAAGAGGAACTGTAAAACGAGATAATGAAGGGAAAATCGACTTCAATCACTTGATTGTTCCTTTGGTTAAAGCGGGAAATATTGAAGGCTATTGTTTTGCGATTCCTTATTTAAGACACGGAGATTATCCAGATTCAGAAAACTATGCGCAAGGAGTAAAAGCGTTAATCGATTCCATTTATCACGAAGTAAAAGACAATAAGCCAATCATCGTCATGGCTCATCTTCATGCAACAGGAGCTGAAATTTCAGACAATGATTTTTCGGAAAGGACGATTATTGGCGGAATTGAATGTATTTCTCCTGATACTTTTGACAAACCGAATATCATTTATACTGCTTTGGGACATTTACATAAAGCACAAAAAGTACAAAAAGAAAACATTCGTTATGCAGGAAGCCCGATTCCAATGTCTTTTGCCGAAATTAACTACAAACAGGGAGTTTGGATGCTGGAAATATCCAATCAAAAATTGGAAAAATTCGAACGAATTCATTTCGATGCTCCGGTAAAATTAGTCAGTATTCCGAAAGAACCGAAAGAATTATCGGACGTCTTGAAAGAAATTAATAATCTTTCGGACGGAGCAATTAACTCCTTATCTCCTTTTATCGAAATTAAGGTTTTGCTGAAAGAGCCGGAACCTTCTTTGCGGTATAAATTGGAAGAAGCATTAATAGGAAAATCCATTCGTTTGGCTTCATTGAAAGCGTTTTACACAAAAACAGAAAATCGAAAAGAATTGAGTTACGAAGAACTAAAAACAATCAATCCGATAGAAATGGCGGAAGATATTTTCGTGCGTCAATACGGAGAAGCAATGCCCGACAAAATGAAAAATCTATTATCCGATTTAATGAAGAATTTAGAGCTATGAAAATACTTGCACTCAGAGGAAAAAATCTAGCTTCATTAGAAGGCGATTTTGAAATTGATTTCACAGTTGAACCCTTAAAATCATCCGGAATTTTCGCGATAACAGGAAATACCGGTTCCGGAAAATCCACAATTTTAGATACAATGTGCTTGGCCCTTTTCAACGCAACGCCGCGAGTAAGGCAAGCTCCGAAAAAAGAAAAATCAAATGATGATATTACTCTTTTAGGCGGAGATACACGCAATATTCTACGAAGAGGAACAGGCGAAGCATACGCTGAAGTTGATTTTATGGCTTTAGACGGACAAAAATACAGGTCTACTTGGAGAGTGCAGCGCGCTCGAAAAAATCCGAATGGGAAATTTCAAGAGATTACTCAACAATTATTGAATTTAACAACATCCAAAGAGGAATTTTTTTCCAAAAAAGAATTTCCGAATCGAATCACGGAATTAATCGGATTAACTTTCGACCAATTTACGCGAGCAGTTTTATTGGCTCAAGGCGATTTTTCCACTTTTCTCCGAGCGGGTGAAGATGAAAAAGCGGAGTTGTTAGAAAAGTTAACCGGAACGGATATTTATACGCGCATTTCGATTGAAATTCACAATAAAACAAAAGAGGCTAAAGAAGATTATTCGATTATCCAACAGCAAATTAATCCAATTAAATTGCTTACAGATGAAGAAATTTCGGAATTAACGGAACAGCAGAAACAGCTAAATGAAGAATTGACAAATGAAAAAAATAATCTTGTCCGTTTAGACAAAAATATAAGTTGGATTGAACAAAAGGATAAATTCGCATCAGCAATTACCGAAGCGGAATCTGCTCTAAAAAAGAATCGGGAAGCAAGCGAAGCGTCTTCTGAGCGTTATGATTATATTGCCATGTGGGATATATCGCAAGAGATTCAAAATGAATACATTGATTTGCAAAACAAGCAAATACAGTTTGCTGATTCTCAATCAAATTTATCTTTATTCGAAAAAGAATTTGAAAGTAATAATCTAAAATTGATTCAAAGTGAAAAGGAATTGCTGTTGATTCAAAATGATTTAACGGCTAAAGAAAAAGAATATGAAACGCTAAAACCGGAAATTGAGAAAGCAAAAACATTAGATATTCAAATCGAATCGAAGAAAAATACGGTTAATTATTCCAAAGCAGAATTTGAACGAGAAGAAAAGAAGAAGAAAGAAAGCGAGAAAAAGACTTCTGATTTCAAAAAAAAATTAACGATTGAAACGCTAAAGAAAGAAAAAATTTTGAAATGGTTTTCCGAAAACAAATCTTACGAAAAAATCATTCCTAAAACAGATATTATTATCCGACTTTTGAATGAAGCACAAAACGCATCTCAAAATCAGACAAATACCGAAATTAATATCGTCCAAATCCATAAGCAATTAGCAATTGTAAAAGAAAAATTGCAAAAGGAAGAAAAAGAAGAAGAAAAATTAAATCAACTTCTGCCGGTTGAAATTCTGAATTTGCGAAAAGAATTAACAGAAGGACAACCTTGTTCCGTTTGCGGAAGTATTCATCATCCGTTTAAGTATGAAAATTTTTCCGAAACGGAGAAAGAATTGAATGCAAATGCGTTAGAAAAAGAAAAAGAGAAAATTTCTAAATCGATTGCTAAAATAAAAGCGGAAATCAGCACAAAAGAGACAGAATTAACAAAAGAAGAAACATTAAAAAACAATTATACAATTCAATATAACAATGCTATTTTATCCGCAGAAATTTATTTTCCGAATAATTCGGATTGGAAAAATCGGATATTAAATAATTCGCTTCAGAATGAATTAACGCTCATTGCCGAAAAATGGAACACAAACAAACAATTATCAGATACACAAGAACGATTAATTGAATCCATTGAACTGAATCTGAAAAATGAACAATCATTTTTAGAGACGATTCAACTCGAACTCAAACGAAAACAAGCTATTTATAAATCCGACCAAACGCATTTGCAACAATTGTTAGAAAATCGTTCGTTCATATTGCAAGGGAAAAACATTGAAAAAGTCGAAAACGAATTTACTCAATCCAAAAATGAATTAGTTAAAAAATTGGATTTTACAAAAGAACAAAAAGGTCAAATACTCAACAAAAGAGCCAAAATAGAAGGTGGAATTCTTCAAATCAAAGAAGACCTTCAATCTTTAGAAATAAAGATTAAAGAATTAAAAAGGAAAACGGACGATTGGTTAGAGAAGCCCTCCCACTCTATCTCGGCTGAAATTCTTCAAGATTTAATAGCCAAACCTCATGATTGGATAAAAGCTGAAAAACAATTTTTGGAAAAGTTAAAAACAGACGGAATCAGTATTTCTGCAACTTTAACGGAAAGAAAACAGCAATTCCAAAATCATGATTTATCGCCGGATAAACCCCAAGAGGATGATAACGAATTATTGTTTTCTCTAAAACAAGAAATAGAAAAAAAGCAAACCAAAATAAATGAAGATTTAACGGAAATTCAAGTTCTTTTCTCTAATCAGAAAAAGAATGTAGAAATACTTGACAAACTCCGAAAAGAATCTGCAGAAAAAGAAGAAATATATGAAAATTGGCAAAAACTGAATTATTTATTAGGTTCGCACGATGGTTCTCGTTTCAAGCGAATTGCTCAAGGATATACATTAGACATCTTGCTCAGTTATGCGAATAAACATTTGGAATTATTGAGTAAACGGTATGTTTTGCAAAAAGTTCCGAATACACTTGCATTGCAAGTCATCGACAAAGATATGTTGGAAGAAGTTCGTACAGTTCATTCTCTTTCCGGTGGCGAATCTTTTCTGATTTCTTTAGCCTTAGCGCTTGGTTTGTCTTCCCTTTCGTCTAACCGAATGAAAGTGGAATCTTTATTTATTGATGAGGGATTCGGTTCTTTGGATATCGATACGCTTACAATGGCTATGGAAGCGTTGGAAAATCTTCAAACGCAAGGCAGAAAAATCGGAGTTATCTCTCATGTGGCAGAAATGACGGAAAGAATCCCAACTCAAATTCAAGTAATCAAAACATCCAACGGAAAAAGCGGTATAAGAATTAGGAATTATAAATTATGAATTATGAATTGGGGGACAGGATGTGCGACTCTCTGTCCGCAGGACAGAATTTAATTAACCCCCAATGAAGCGAAGCGATTGGGGGGAGAAAGAACAGCATAAGAATTATCATTATTATGACACAGCCTTTAATCCAACAATAGAACCGATTAGAGTAATCAAGAAAAATATTCGCAAAAAGGTTGCAGGTTCTTTAAATACAAAAATTCCTACAACAACAGTTCCTATAGCTCCAATTCCTGTCCATACAGCATAAGCTGTTCCAATTGGTAAACTTTGTGTAGCTTTTATCAAAAGTCCCATACTGATACAGAGAGCAAGAAGAAATCCAGCATACCACAAATACATTTCGTTTCCTGTAGCTGCTTTCGCTTTTCCTAAACAAAAAGCAAAGGCTACTTCGAATAAACCTGCTGTAATTAAAATAATCCAATTCATTTTTTATCTTTTTCTAATCATTTTCTCCGAAACCCAAACTTCGATTATCCGTTCGCACAGACTGCCGTTAAATGTGTTGTATTTTTCTAAAATTACCCCGATTTTGATTGTTTTTCTTCAAAATCGGGGTAATTCTATTTCCGTTAGATACTTTCGCTTAGTAACGAGTAAGCTTGTTCAAGGCAAAGGACGCTATCATCTTCGCCACTTCACCAATTATTTCAATGTTTTTTACCAATAGGAATTACAAAACCAAATTGCAAATTCAACGCTTTGGAAGTTGTTGGTGTCCAATCAGAATTAATATGAGGAATAATATAATCGCTCGCAATGTAAAATCCCGGACCTAAGTGCAATGCAAATCCGAATGTTTGGAAACTGCTATGAACAAAAGAATAACTTAAACCTAACTCCACAGCACTTACAGGTCTGTAAGCTCCACCTAAAGTAAATTCAGTAATCGGCTTTATGGTGTTCAAATAAGTAGCAGAAAGGATTCCTAAATTCAATTTATCTTCAATCAATTGATATTCAAGACCCCAATTCATTGTAGCTCTTAAACCACTTGATGTTTTAAGCTTCGCATTAGGATCTTCAATCAAATTGATAGCGCTATTTAATGAATCAGTCAAATTATCAAAAATGTTGCTATTATCCTCAAATGTAATATTATAATTACCAGCAAGAATATTTTTGCTTGGATTAGTCGCCAAAGCAAGCACATTATTTTTATTCCAATTGATAAAACCAATATCTGTAAATCCCAAAGAAACAGTTACATTATCTAATAAAGCAAGGTCGCCTGCGAAATCGAAATAATCACCCGGCTTAAAAGCAGCTCCAAAATCAAAACCTAAACCAAAACCACTAAATCCAAAGCTACTATCTTCTGTATCAAAACCGTCAAATAAACCATCTTCATCATATTTTGGAGTAATTCCCGGATATATAACTTGCATAGACGCTTGAGATTCCATAGTCCATTGTTTTCTATCTACATTAATCAACATACGATCCAAATTGAAACGAGCATTGGCTATTCCAAGTAAAACTTTCACTTTAGTTCCTACAACTAGCGATTGGTCTAACAAAGGATAAGAACCGCCTATTCCTATTTGACCAAAAGCATTCATATTTGCGGAAATATTACTTAAATCATGAGTTTCTCGGTCTTTTCCGTTCAGTGCAACTCCTTTCTTTATGAACTTAAAAATTCCTTCCGGAACATTTAAATTAAGATTGGCACGTACACTTGCATCAAAAGACAAGAATAAATCATTAACATAAAATCCAAAGCCTAAAAAAGTATAATCAAAATCAGAATTCAGATAATTATCACTTCCAATACCTTTCATAAATTGATCATAAGTTATATCCGGATGTAAAAACGTTTTTGCTTTTGGCGAACCCGGAAATACAAAATGATCCAAATTAAATGTATTAGTCTTATAGTCAAGATAAAAATTCGTCAAAGCCGGAATACCAATATAGCCTTTTTCAGGACGTTTGGCCGGATTAAAAGCCGTTTTGGTAAACGACGAGCTCATGAAAAATTCGGTATTAGTTGACTGTCCAAATACAGAATGGGCTGAAAAAGAAATCCCAATAATAAAAAGGGCTATTTTTAATCCCTTAAAAGATGTTATATAATTTATTTTTTTCATTGTTGTAATCGTAAAAATTATAATTCAAAGTGAATACCCCCATCTGAAACAAATCTGACTGATTGAATATCAATATAATCATTTCCTGTTATTGCTCCGTTTCCTTCAAGAGAGAAGATAAACTCAAGATGTCGAGCATTTTTCATTTTAGCCATATCTTCTTTTTTAATTTCAAGAGAAAAATCAGTGTTTACTCCATTCGTTAAAGGTATAGGCTCAATGCTTACACCTATATTTCCATGATTTTCATCCAATAGATTTGCGCGCACTTTGATCGTTATGTTTTCTCCGACTGAAACAACCAAATGATCTGATTGAATTTTTATATCTTCCGCTTTTTCAAATAATTTATCATACAAGTCTTCATCGAAAATATCTTGAATCACATTCGTTATATTTAAACTGATTTCCTCAAAATCGAACGGCAAATTGATTTCATAGGCAGCATCTAAAATCAATTCATTATAAAATAATTCGGCATCTCCTTTAAAAGAGGAACTCGCCTCATAACTAACATCTGCCGGTATAGGATCAAGCAATGGATTTATATTGAAACTGTTCCATTTAGAGCCATCTCTAGGATCAATTGGAGACAAAAGGTAAGAAGTAAACTTCGGATTTAATGTACCCAAAGGAGTTGGCTTTTCAAACGCCAAAAAAGTATTTGCCTGCTTTCTTTCATTTGTGTATATTCTCAAATCCAAATCAAAATCGCAAGCCAAATTCGTATTCATTGTTAAAAGCAATGCTGGATTCGCAAATACGAAACGATTTCCACCAAAGGCATCATGAAAATTACCAAAATCATCTATTTTTTCTGTAATAACATTTTTTCCTTTTGTTATATAACATTCCACTGAAGTTGGTACAACCAAACTATTATTCACATCAAAAATCATTTGAAATGAAGGATTTGAAGCGGTAACTCCAACTGAAGAAGTAACGTCTAAATCAACACTATACAACACATTTACCTCATCTTTAGTATAATCATAAGCCGCTACCGGAATTCCGACCAAAGTATATGAGCCATTCGCATTTACAGGAATCCTACTTAAAACACGATTATTTTCATATCCATCCAAAACAAAGCTTTCAGGAAAATCTAAAGTTAAAATAACATAAGCTGACTCAGTTGTAACAAAATCTAAATTAGACAATTCAAATCGCACATCAATGTTAAAAGATTCAAAATTAACTCGTTTAAAATCAACTTCCCAATCTTCTTCATCTTCGAAATCAGGCACATCTACCTTATATACAACCGATTGTTGAGAAACTAAAGTATGTTTTGTCGGCGGCAAAGTTACACTTCCGGAAAGTTCAACAGGACTTGGGTCTGTAACCAGTCTCTCTATATCCGGAATGCTATAATCAGGCAATTCAATCGGAATTTCACCAAAATATTGAATTGACAGAGTTTCATCTCCTGTACCTAAAATCTCGCCATCAAAACTTTTGCGGAGTTCTTCCGCAATAAAGATTCGTTCAATATTACCAACCGGAAAGTCAATACCATCCTGACTAATAACGGCTTTTTTATCCAAATTCTCATCATCTAAATCATAGTCGCTATTAACGCAAGATGAGAGAGAAATGATAAAAACTGACAACAAAAGAAAGAGTGGGTGTTTCATTTTTTTCATTTTTTTTAATAATTACTGTTTTTTTTGCTATTTTTTGCAAATTTATGAAATTTATTGATACAAAAAAGACTCAGTTTCAATTTATAATCTTTTTTTGTATAAAAACGGCATTTAATTTAGTAGTTTTGCAAATTCTCAATTAATATATATTTTGATGAATCAGCAATTAGAAAACAAAGAAAATAATATCTCTTTTCACATTATTTTAGCTGACAATCAGGAAATAACTGCGGCCGGAATTTTTTATTTCATTCAAAGCAATTATCCGTCTACTTCTTTTTTAGAAGCAAAAAACAAAAAAGAATTAATAAAAAACTTGTTCTCTCAAACAAATGCAATAATCATTTTAGATTATGCGTTATTTGATTTTTCAAGTGTCAATGAACTTATTATCCTCCAAAATCGTTTTCCGAATTCTCATTTTCTTCTTTTCTCAGAAGAGCTTACCGACAATTTTGTCAAACAGGTTACTTATAATAAAAATGGATTTAGTGTCCTATTAAAAGATTGCACGAAAGATGAAGTGGATGCCGCAATGGAAAAAATAATCAAAGGAGAATCTTTTATCTGTCATCGTATTGCAAATCATATTTCAAAAAAGAAAAAACAAGAAATAGATTCGGACAAAAAATTGACAATAACAGAAAAAGAGATATTAAAATTAATTGCTTCCGGAAAAAGCAATAAAGATATTGCTAATGAACGTTTTTCCAGCACTCACACGATTATTACTCACCGAAAAAACATTTTTCGCAAATTAGAAGTTAATAATGTATCTGAAGCTATTAAGTACGCTTTACGTGCAGGTATTGTTGATGCTAGCGATTACTATATTTGATTACTCCAAATACATATAATCATAATGAATAATTGGTTTTCCTCCTTTTTTTCCTTTTAGTTCGAGCGTTTTTATGCTGTCATAACTGACTTTTCCAACACCAATAATCTGTTCGTTGTTATCAATAATTTTTACAATATCATCTTTTTCAAAATCACCTTTAACCTCAATAATTCCGATTGGCAGTAAAGATGTAGCTTTTTCGCCTAACAAAGCTTTAGCTGCATATTCATTGATATGAATTTCTCCTTTTGCAAAACCATCCGAATGGGCAATCCATTTCTTTATTCCTGATGAAGCTTTGGAAGAGGGAAGAAATCGTGTGCATAAAGCCGAAATCTTTTTATCCAAAATCTCGGAAAGGATATTTTCTTTTTTTCCATTAGCGATAATCACTTCAATGCCTTCATTGGCAACTTTTCTGGCAATGCGATATTTAGTCAACATTCCGCCCCGACCAAAAGTAGATTTTGTGGTTTGAATGTAATCTGTAATGTCTTTTTCTTGGTCAATAATTTGAATGACTTCTGAATTCGGGTCATTCGGAGAACCATTGTAAATTCCATCAATATTACTCAATATGATTAAAGCCTCAGCACTCATCATTGCAGCAATCATTCCTGAAAGTTCATCATTGTCAGTAAACATTAGTTCCGTAACCGAAATGGTGTCATTTTCATTCATAATAGGAATAACTTTATTTTCTAACATTATTCCTACACAATTTTTTTGATTCAGATAATGGCGACGTGTCCCCAAACTTTCTTTAGTTGTTAAAACTTGTCCGCAAGCAATATCGTGTTCCCTGAAAAAATCGTAATAGCGATTAATCAACTTAGCCTGACCGATAGCAGAATAAAGCTGACGAGCAGAAACATTATCTAATTTTCCTTTAGCAACAATTTCACTTCGACCGGATGCAACAGCTCCCGACGAAATCAATATAATTTCTAATCCCTTGCGATGAAGTTCGGCAATTTGGTCAACCAAAGAAGACATTCTAGTCAAATCCAACGACCCATCTTTACGAGTCAACACATTACTTCCTATTTTTATAGCAATTCGCTTAAAACGATACATCTTATTTCTGATTAATTCTCAATCTTTTAACTTAAAAGTTGGGCAAAAATACAAAAAAGAACGCAACAACACAGTAAAAAACTTCAATAATAATTTGGTTTGTTAATGGAAATGTTTATATTTGCATTAACGAAATCAAGCGTGATTACAAGAAAGAACAAAAATATAGCCGCATTTGTCGATTGGGAAACTCATCAAATTTACAACAATTCCGAGACAAGCTCTTACTAGTGAATGGCGGGCCGCAGCTTTCGAGCCATGCTTTCGCACAGCGGATTACAA
>JGI996J12353_1000190_pt1 | contig 17575 bp, 14 predicted proteins | sample IntmicLarv5ML5BL_FD_12353 | JGI IMG/M metagenome (IMG submission 12353) | reverse complement strand
CATACTTTTGCTCAAGAGTATGTGTACATTTGAGCGAACGTTCAAAAAAACCTATTTTCGGAAAAGTTTCAAAAATCGACACCTCGTTAAATGCCCCTTCCTGCGCCGTGGCTGCATTTGGTATCAAAAAGTGCCTTAGGTATTCCCGACCTCTCAAACGTGCCTAGAAATCGATTTAAATGGCCTGTGTTAAAATGACAGGAAAATGGTAAAATAGGCGACAAAGTGACAAATGGGATTGCGTCTGTGCAACCCACACTAGTAGTGTGTCCAATAACTAGTAAATAGGGTTCACTTTTTTTAATGAACCTCTTCTTTAGATAATCAGCACAATGAGTTATATTTGTGTTCCGATTAAAAAAGAAGATTGATGATATGTTGAAGCAGCAGTTACAACAGAAATTGCAGCAAAAGCTTTCTCCACAGCAGATACAGCTGATTCGGCTTTTGGAACTTCCTACGGTTGAGTTGGAAGAGAGGATAAAGCATGAGTTGGAGGATAACCCTGCACTTGAAGAAGGGAAGGAGGCTTCTTTGGATGATTTCAGTGTTGATGATGGACAAGATGAATTCTCTGCTGAAGGCGAAACAGACCTTTCGCTGGGGGATTATCTTACCGAAGATGATATTCCCGACTATAAATTGCATGAGATGAGTGAGCGTTCTGAGCGCAAGGAGGAAATTCCTTTCTCGGTAGGACAATCGCTTCACGAGAGCCTTCTGCAACAATTAGGCTTACTCGACTTGCCGGAAAAGGAGTTGAAGATTGCCGAATATATTATAGGAAATATTGATGATGATGGATATCTGAGACGTGATTTGTCTGCTATCGTAGACGACCTTATCTTTCAGGTAGGTCAGGAGGCTGATGAAGCGGAGGTTGAGGATATTCTTGATAAGATAAAAGAGTTTGAACCCGTTGGAGTCGGTGCTGTCGATTTGCAGGAATGTCTGTTGTTGCAACTTAACAGGAAGGAACCTACGGAAACCCGCAATCTGGCGGTAAAAGTGCTGACTAACTTCTTCGGAGAGTTCACCCGCAAGCATTATGATAAAATTATCAACGGGTTATCTGTCAATGAAGAGACTTTGAAGGAGGTTATACACGAAATCACATTGCTGAATCCTAGACCGGGCTATTTGTACGGCAACTCAGTTGATGCAGCAGCCAGCCATGTAACCCCCGACTTCCTTGTAGAAGCAATCAACGGCGAACTTATACTGACAATGAATAATGGCATATTGCCGGAGCTTCGTGTTAGTCGCGAGTACTCGGATATGTTCCGCTCGTATGCCGAGAATAAAGCTAATCAGACATCGGAATTGCGTAATGCCGTTCAGTTTGTTAAGCAAAAGTTGGATTCCGCCCAATGGTTTATCGAAGCAGTGAAGCAACGCAACCAAACATTGCAACGTACGATGGAGACGATAATGGTTCTGCAAAGGGAATTCTTCTTCACCGGTGATGATGTGTCGCTTCGTCCGATGATTCTGAAAGATGTTGCAGAGTGTGCAGGGTTTGATATTTCTACAATCTCTCGTGTAAGCAACAGTAAGTATGTGCAGACAAATTTTGGAATATATCCTTTGAAATACTTCTTCTCCGAATCGATGCAAACCGATAGCGGCGAAGAAATATCAACCCGTGAAGTGAAGAAAATAATGAAGGAACACATCGATGCAGAGAACAAGCGTAAGCCTCTGACCGATGAAGAACTCGCGAATATCCTTAAAGAGAACGGCTATGTAATCGCAAGACGCACTGTTGCGAAATACCGTGAACTCCTTGACATTCCTGTTGCACGCCTTCGTAAAGAAATATAATATGAAATTATTCGCAAACATTGTTTCCATACTATTCAACCCGCTACTGATGATAACCTACAGTGTTGTTCTGATGTTAATGTTCACCTATCTTGCGATTTATCCTTTTAAGATAAAAATGTTTTTGGTGGGAAGTTCGTTGCTGTCTACTGCAATTATCCCCGGGTTGTTCGTGGTTTTGATGAAGAACAATGGGAGCATATCTGATTATGAGCTAACCGACAGGCGTGAGCGTGCTGTGCCATATCTTATCTTCATGACGTCAATACTTGGCTTTTTGTTTCTGCTTAACAGAATGCAATTGCCTGTTTGGTTTATGTCTATCTTATTTGGCTCAATAGTGGCACTCGTTTGCGCCATTGTTATCAACTTCTATTGGAAAATAAGTGCGCATGGCATTGGCATCGGTGGACTGACAGGTAGCATAATGGGAGTTGCATCATTGCATCATATCAACATATATCAGTTGTTTATCTTTCTGATAATAGTTGCCGGATTCGTTTCGACCTCCCGTATAATTCTTGAAAAGCATACTCCTATGCAGACCTATGCAGGTATTTGTTTGGGATTTATATGTACATTTGTATCAGCTTTATTGAGCTACATATATTTTATAATTTAATAAAACACAAATTTCATTATGAACATTCCTGCTGAATTAAAGTACACGAAAGACCACGAGTGGGTGCGTGTTGAAGGCAATGAAGCCTATGTTGGTATTACCGATTATGCACAAGGCGAATTAGGTGAAATCGTTTATGTTGATATCACTAATGAGGGTGAGACTGTCGACAAAGAGGACGTCTTCGGTACAATAGAGGCTGTTAAGACTGTTTCTGACCTGCTCATGCCTGTAACAGGTGAGGTTCTTGAGGTAAATGAAGCCCTTGAAGACCAACCTGAATTGGTAAACAAAGACACTTACGGTGAGGGATGGCTTATAAAGATTGCTATAAAGGATGCTTCTGAATTGGAAGAACTTCTTTCGGCAGACGATTATAAGAGTTTAGTTGCGAAATAATAATCATAAATAAAATCAATAAAACAAGAATCAATGACTCCAGTTGTAAGTATTATCATGGGCAGCACTTCGGATCTGCCGGTTATGGAAAAGGCGGCTAAGCTGCTTGATGAGATGGAAATCCCTTTTGAGATACATGCTCTTTCTGCGCATCGTACTCCTGCTGAGGTAGAAGCTTTTGCTAAGGGAGCAAAAGGTAGAGGTATTAAAGTAATTATTGGAGCGGCTGGTATGGCAGCACATCTTTGTGGTGTGATTGCTTCAATGACTACTCTCCCTGTTATCGGTGTTCCGATTAAGGCTTCATTAGATGGTATGGACGCATTGCTTTCTATAGTACAAATGCCTCCTGGAATACCTGTGGCTACTGTAGGTATAAATGGCTCGGTGAACGCAGGTATCCTTGCAGTTCAAATGCTTGCTGTTGGCGATGAGGCTTTGCAAGCTAAGCTCGTTGCATACAAAGAAGACTTGAAGAAGAAGATTGTTAAGGCGAACGAAGAATTGTCGACTGTCAAATACAAGTATAAAACGAACTAAAAACCTCTATCCATTGCATGGATTGTTTCAACTATAAGCGCCGCCATTCGTCTGAAGTACAAATAGGAAATACACCTCTCGGGGGAAACAACCCTATCCGTGTGCAAACTATGGCGAACGTTTCGACGATGGATACTGAGGCGTCTGTTGAACAAGCCATTCGAATGATTGATGCCGGAGCTGAGTATATTCGCTATACTGCTCAGGGAGAAAAAGAGGCACACAATTTAAGAAAAATCCGCCAACTGTTGATAGAGCGTGGCTACCACGCTCCAATGGTGGCGGATATTCATTTCAACCCACGCGCAGCCGATGTCGCTGCAGCCAATGTAGAGAAGGTTCGTATCAATCCGGGCAATTATGTGGATCGTCTGAAGACGTTCAATCATGTAGACTATACCGATGAGGAATATGCTGCAGAGATACAAAAGATACGCGACCGCTTCATACCCTTTCTTAACATCTGTAAGGCTAACAATACGGCAATACGTATTGGTGTAAACCACGGCTCGCTATCTGATCGCATAATGAGCCGGTATGGAGATACTCCCGAAGGCATGGTCGAATCATGTATGGAGTTTCTAAGGATATGCCGTAGCGAAAACTTCCACAATGTTGTGATTTCGATGAAGACATCCAACACTGTGATAATGGTGCGCGTAGTCCGCCTCCTTGTCCGTACAATGGATTTGGAAGGAATGAATTATCCTTTGCACTTGGGTGTGACTGAGGCTGGTGACGGCGAAGATGGACGTATCAAGAGTGCCGTAGGTATTGGAACATTGCTTGCCGAAGGTATTGGCGACACTATTCGTGTTTCTCTGAGTGAAGCTCCTGAGGCAGAGATTCCAGTTGCAAGGAGCTTGGTCGACTATATCCTCCAAAGAGAAGGACACGCGGCTATTGAAGGTGAATTGTCGTCAGTCTACGATCCTATATATACAGAACGCCGTGCAACTCGTCTTACAAAAGGCATAGGCGGTATGAGCCACCCCATAGTAATATCGGATAGGAGCAGCGGTGATTTGAACTTTGACCCACAGCTTCGCCCTGATTATATTTATGTAGGGAGCAATATCCCAAAGAATGTCCTTTCCGATTCAGGCATTATAGTAGACGCTGAAGTGTGGACGAATCAATCCGGAACATCTCCGCTTTACTTAGCAGATGATATTGATAAGCTCGCAACAAGTATTGCTACCCTCAAATTCATTCGCCTTACTCCTGATGACTTGACGGAAAGGGTTATTGCTTTATTGAGTGATTGTGCGACAGTTGTAATCCTGAACAGTAACCATAGTAATCGTATCGGTCATCTGCGTATGGCGATGCATCGCCTTATGACTGCTTCCTGTGATGTGCCTGTCATACTCAACTTTGCCTACGATGGAGAGAATAAGGAGGATATGCACCTTAAATCGGCTACCGACTTTGGAGCGTTACTTCTTGATGGCTTTGCTGACGGTATAATACTAACGAATAAATCCTGCGACGCATGTATTACTGACAATACTGCCTTCGGAATCCTTCAAGCCACCCGCACTCGTATTAGTAAGACCGAGTTTATATCATGCCCAGGCTGCGGACGCACCTTGTATGACCTTCAGACAACGATAGCCAGAGTGAAAGAAGTAACCTCCCATCTTCGAGGACTAAAGATCGGTATCATGGGCTGCATAGTTAATGGTCCCGGCGAAATGGCAGATGCAGACTACGGCTACGTAGGTGCCGGAAGAAACCAAATCAACCTCTACAAAGGAAAGACCTGCATTGTAAAAGGTGTTCCCGAGGATGAAGCCGTAGAGCGACTCGTCCAACTAATCAAGGATAATAACGACTGGCAAGACTGATTCTCCCCTTGCTTTGTTATAGCAAAAGGCGCTTTCTTGTCGCTCCATCTTCTCTTTTATTATTATAAATGAAGTTAAGGAGTATGCGCTTTGGCTCTTTGGGTTCTTTCCTGCTGTAAAAAAAACACTATCTTTGGGCTACTTATAAAAACAAACATTATATGATAGTCCAAATTATAAACAAATCGCACCATCCTATGCCTGAATATGCTACTCCTCTATCAGCAGGTATGGATATCAGAGCAAACCTGACCGAGTCGATTGAAATCAAACCTTTGGAGAGAAAACTTATCCCGACGGGACTTTATATAGCATTGCCTGAAGGTTTTGAGGCGCAGATGCGCCCTCGTAGCGGCTTGGCTATCAAGCATGGCATCACATTACTGAACACTCCGGGCACTATCGACGCTGATTATCGAGGCGAGATTGGTGTCATTCTCGTAAACTTATCCTCTGAGACATTCATTGTGAACGATGGCGAGCGTATTTGCCAAATGGTAGTAGCCGCTTATACTCGTGTGGAATGGCAGCAGATGGAAACGCTCGACGAGACTGAGAGAGGTGCAGGAGGCTTTGGTCATACCGGTAAGAAATAATATACACTATGCTTATTCAACAAAAGAAACGTTCGCAAATACTTTCCTTCGTTCTGATGTTGGTCGCATTCTCTGCACTTGCAAGTAGCGGAGGTGCTTCGGATTCGCAGAATGTTTTGTCGCAGCAACGCAAGCTGGATTACTTCTATTACGAAGGTTTGAAGTTGAAGAATTCGCAGAAGTATGATGCCGCTTACGATATGTTTGCGCATTCTCTTGCTATCGATTCCACTTCTGCGCCTGTCCTTTATGAATTGGCAACCTTCTACATTGAGTCGAATCGCTTGGAGAAGGCTTCTCAGTTATTGAAAAGGGCAGTTGCTAATGATAGCGATAATTTCACCTATCGAATGACATTGGCGTCCGTCTTCCGAGGGCTTGGAGAACTCGAGAACTCTGTGGCAGAGTTTGACGCTCTCTCTAAATTGTATCCTGAGAAGATAGAACTGCACTACTACCTCGCTGAGTCGCTCATTCAGCAGGGCGAGATAAGCAAGGCAATAGACGCATACAACGCATTGGAGTTGGTAGCCGGAATGAGTGAAGCACTCTCAATGCAGAAATACAGATTGTATAGCAATATCGACAAGCCGGAGGAGGCTTTCGGCGAAATTGTGAAATTGGCAGAAAAGTATTCAATGATATCACGCTACCAGATAATCCTCGGCGACCTTCGTCTTGAACAAGGCGAACCTGACAAAGCCCTCGAATATTATCAAAAGGCAAAAGAGATAGAGCCGGAGAATCCGCAATACATTGTGGCGATGGCAAACTACTACGACATGAAAGGCGATAGAGCTGCTGCCGAGACACAGATACACAATGCCTTGATAAACGAAAATCTTGATGTCGAAACGAAGATTAGTATCCTGTCACGTTATATAATGCGTACAATGCAGGCAAAGGGTGAATATGATACGGTAGACGCTCTTTTCCAAATTCTCCTCGAACAACATCCTGAGGATACACAGATAAAGATGATGTATGCCAGCTTGTTAATTGCGCAGCAGAAAATGGAAGATGCGAAGTTCCAGATTAAGCTGGTGACGGAAATGGAGCCGGAGAATGTAAGCGCATGGCAACAACTACTAAGCCTGTCACTAAGCACAGAAGATCTTGAAACTGTAATCGATGCCAGCAATCGATGTATCGAACTATTCCCTGATGTGCCGGAATATTCTTTCTATTTAGGCTTGGCATATTATCAGCAGAAAGAATACGAGAAAGCTCTTGGGATTTATACCGAAAGGGTGGAAACTATTCCTGACGACAACTTTGTTCTAAAATCTACTTTCTATGCTCAGATAGGGGATATTCATTATCAAATGGATAATTTCGACGAAGCCTTTGCATCCTATGACCTTGCTTTGAAACATAACGACAAGAATGCAATGGTGCTGAACAACTACAGCTACTTCCTTGCGCTAAGAAAGCAGGACTTGAAGCGTGCCGAGCGAATGAGTGCGCAGGCAATAAAGCTGGAGCCTAATAACTCAACCTATCTCGATACTTACGCATGGATATTCTTCGTACAAGGCAATTACTCGCTGGCGAAGATTTATATGGAGAATGCCCTAAGTCATGATACGACGGATAGCTACGAACTATACGACCACTACGGCGATATTCTATATATGAATGGCGACAAAGAAGGTGCCCTCAAGCAATGGAAGAGAGCGAAAGAACTCGGCAAGGAAGGCACAGTGATTGATCGCAAGATAGAAGAAGGTACATATATAGAGGAGTAAGGCAAGGTGACGAAACGCATAATTCATATATTGATTGTAGGCGCAGCCTTGATAACGATGGTAGGTTGTAAGACCACAAAGGAGGTTATCACAGAGGCTGCAGTAGGCGTTAAGTCGCACAACGAATTCTTTGAGTCGCTGCAAAGGAATGCCTTTCAGTATGAAACGCTCAGCATACGCTTTAGTGCTGATATAACAATGCAGGACAGATCCTTCAGTTCGCGTGTTGATATGAAGATGGTGAAGGACAGTGCCTTTCAGTTGTCTGTCGTTCCTTTTCTTGGGATAGAAGTTTTCCGTATAGAATTTACAACAGACAGCATAAAGGCTGTCGACAGAATAAACAGGCGATATGTTGCTGAGGACTATAGTTCGATGAATGGCAAGCTGCCGATAGATTTTAACTACTATAATCTGCAAGCACTATTCACCAACCATATTTTCCTGCCCGGAGAGAAAGGGATAAGCGAGAAGCAATATAGCCAATTCAAACTGGATCAGTCCGGAACAACGGCTAAGGCAATCGCGAAGGATGCAATGAACCTGCTCTACACCTTTACTGCCGACAGAGAGGATAAGCTTCTCTCAGCCCAGATTGCCGACGACGCAAAGCAGCATGGTATGCAATGGGACTATAGGGACTTTCGTATTGTCGGCAATCAGCCTTTCCCGATGCTGATGAATGTGCAGGTTGTAGCCGATAAGTCGGTCGTTGGTAGGCTCGTGCTTTCTTCTTCAAGGGTTGAGCCGAACACACCGCTGACGCTCACCTTCTCCATTCCTGCGAGATACGAGCGCATCACTTTCGCGCAAATATTAAACGGATTGAATAATAGCAAAGAATAGATATAAGATGAGATACGCGTGGTTAGTGATATTTATTTGTTCCGCAATGTTTGTACTTGGTCAAAGTTCAAATAGGATAAAGCAATTGGAACAACAGCGTAAAGAGGCTCAGGCTGATATTGAGCATACTAATAAGCTGCTTAACGAAACCGCATCTACCGCGCAAAACTCTCTTAACCGCCTTAATCTATTGACGCAACAATTATCGAATCGAAAGAGAGTTATAGACCTTCTTAATCAGGAAGTCACTTCGATAGACCGCCAACTCGTTTCAATGCAAAATGAAATTAATCGTCTGGAGCGGGAACTAAAGGAGAAGAAAGATAGTTACGCAAAATCTGTCCGCACGCTGGGAATGAAGCGTACCTCTCAGGATAAATTGCTGTTTATCCTTTCGGCAGATGGGTTCATGCAGTCGATGCGCCGTATGAGATACATCCGTGAATTCGCTGCATGGCAAAAGAAACAAGCCTACGAGATTATAGAGAAGCAAAAAGAAATTGAAGCCAAGAAGCAAGAGCTTGAAAATACAAAGGCGGAGAAGCAATCCCTGTTGAAAACTCGTGAGGAAGAACGCAAGAAACTGCAAGAAGAAGAAGCGGGACAAAAGGCAGAGGTTCAAAGCCTAAACAGAAGAAGGCAACAACTACAAGCCGACCTGAGAAAGAAAAGGCAACAAGCCGCTGCCTTGGATAGAGAAATTGAGAGACAAATAGCAGCAGAGATCGCTCGTGCAGCTGAAGCAGCTCGCATAGCTGCAGCAAGGGAGAACGCCTCGACTAAACCTGCTGATGCCCGTGTTGCCAACGAAAAGGGTGGCTACGCAATGACGGAGGCAGAAAGAAAACTATCCGGTAGCTTCGAGGAGAACCGAGGAAAGCTTCCCACTCCACTAACAACTCGCTATACGATTGTAGCAGGCTTTGGCGAACAACAGCATCAACAACTGAGATACGTCCGCACCAGCAATAGCGGAATCGACCTTCAGACATCACCCGGCGCAGAAGCGCGTGCCGTGTTCAATGGCGAAGTGACACGTGTGTTCGTAGTCCCAGGCTACAACAATTCCGTGATAATCCGCCACGGTAACTACCTAACCGTCTACAGCAACCTAAGCGAAGTATATGTAAAGCAAGGCGACAAAGTAAGCACCAGCCAACGAATCGGAAAAGTATATTCCGACGCAAAGGACGGCAACTCCACAGTCCTCCATTTTCAGCTATGGAGAGAGAGAACAAAGCTGAATCCGGCGCCATGGATTACACGATAGGAATCACAGCATTCTGAAAAAACTTCCGCTGAGGGTTTGCGGTTTTAAAAAGAAAAAATATCTTTGCACTCACACACATGGAGAAAGCAGAAAAAAATATCATCATTTTATCACAATTCTACCCCTCAGATTTGGTCGTTTCATCTAATTTATTAGAGAGAGAGAGAGAGAGAGAGAGAGAGAGAGAATATATGGTATAATCCATATTTAAATTCTCAAAAAGAAGTTGGCACCCCTGCCAATTGTTTTCCCTTTTCACAAAATGTATTAAATGTCCTAAAGGGACAAAATATAATAGCCCAACATTTCAATGTTGGGTCGAACAATCCTAACGAGACTTTGCGTGCTGTAAGTACGCCACTGACGACGTCGACGGCCTCGACGTACGTCGTATTCAATAAACTCATAAAGCTCTGTAAGAGTTTCCCGGCAATGGGAACTTTTACAGGGCTTTTTATTTATACACACATTTATTAATTCAATTATTTACTTAAAAACAAAAAAGTTTATGAAAACAAAAATTTACTTATTATTAATCGCCTGTCTTACTTCAATAGGAAGTATATTGGCGCAAGAATTTATAGTCGATGGTATCAAATACCGGGTGACTAATGTCGTGGACAGAGAGGTTGGTGTTATGCGAAATGACAACATGTTTGGTGACGCTCTTTATGCCGGAGATCTTGTTATTCCTGCGACCGTTGTACGTGATGCTGTTACTTATGATGTTACAGGCCTTGAAGATGAGGCCCTAAGGTATAGTCATGATGTAACGAGTATCACTATACAAGATGGAACGAAACCTTTTCATGTTGGCTCGCTCGCTCTTCATAATCTTAGAGGATTGAGAACTCTTAGGCTTCCTAAAAATCTTGCACCTACGTTTACCTCTATTGCAGCACGTTGTCAAGCACTTGAAGTTCTTATATTAGAAAATGGTGACCACTTTGTAGTTGAAAATGGTATTTTGTTTGACATTGCCAAGACAACTATATATAAATATCCATCTAAGAAAAATGGCAATGCATATTCGATACCGTCAACGGTAACAGATCTCGCTGAATATTCTTTTGACAGAATTGCCAATCTGAACTCGATTCATATTCCTGCGAGTTTAACAACTATTGCCGACCGTGCTTTCGAGGCTTGTTTCAGTGTTAGTGAAATAAGAGTGGCTGCTGGCAATCCTAATTATAAGGACATTGACGGTGTTTTGTTTAATAAAGCCGGCACTACTTTAGTAACCTATCCTATCGGTAATGTTGCTTCTTCTTACAATGTGCCAGATGGTGTAACAACTATTGGGGTAGGTGCTTTCACAGGAGGAGATTATCCAGATTTTATTGTCAGTAACCTTACGAGTATTGATCTCAATGGTGTAACATCTCTAGAGCAAACGGCTTTTCGTGCTTGTGTCAATTTGAAAACCGTTACTGGTGGTGGTCAGTTAACCAACATTGGAGCCGATCTATTTCGTTATTGTACTTCCTTGGAAACAATCCCCTTCTCCATTTTCAGTAATTTGATAACTATTAGTACTTTGCTTTTTAAAGAATGTGGAGAACTGACTGGTGTTTTCCCAATTTCGGCTTCAGTACTGGCTATTAATCGCAATCCTTTTAAAATGAGTGGCTTTAATGCCTTTTCGGTTGATCCTGCTAATACTAGATTCAAGGATATTGATGGCGTTTTGTATCGGATAAATGCAGCAGGTGATCCTATACGGCTGATTGCCTATCCTTCAGGAAAGGAAGGAACAACGTTTGAAGTTCCTAGCACTGTTACAGAAATAGTAGCTGGTGCTTTTCAAGGGTCAATGTTAGAAAAGATAATAATTGGAGATGTAGCCACTGTCGGAGAACTCATTTTGGTGAATTCAAATGTTTCCGAAGTAATATTTACATCAGCAACTCCTCCTCTTGTTGATATAAATGCTTTTAGATACGCAAAGGAAGATCTTGTTGTAATAATTGATTCAAATGATCCGGATGTCTTTGCCGCTTATCAGGCAGAGCTTGAACAAGGACATATTTCATCGCTTTCTTCTGTTATTGCAACCTTGACTTTTAACAATGGTACTCCTAATAAACAAGTTGGGAATAATTGGAGCACAGGATTGCTTGAAGAGCCTGAAACACCAACTCGCTCGGGCTATATCTTTGACGGCTGGTATGATGCTGCAACAGGAGGTAATTTGTGGGATTTTGATACTGATGTTGCAAGTAATGGCCTGATATTGTATGCTTATTGGTCAGTAGCTCCTGCCCCACCAGTAATTCCTACATACACAGTAACAGTGAATCCTTTGTCTGGTGTTCGTGTAAACAAGTCAAGCACTACTGTTGGCGAAGGTAATTCATTCAGCTTCACAGCTGAGTCAACAACTCCTGGCTATAGTGTAAATGTATCTGTTAATGGCAGCGCAATCTCTGCAGTTTCTGGAATTACTTACTTGATTGGAGATATCAGAGAAAATAAAACAGTCACATTCAGTTTGACTGCAGGTGGTGCTACTCCAAATCCAAATCCTGATACTGACCCTGTAGCTCCAGGCGATGGTGACGGCACTATCCCTGGCCCTGGTGAGCCTGGTGGTTCTGGTCAAATTATTATTGACGAGAACTCTCCTTCTGAATTACCTGGTGAATTCCCTGGCGATGGTCAAATCATCGTTCGTCCTCCTCTTGTTGATCCTGACTCTTCTACTCCTCCTACTGTAATTATTGATGGCAAGGAAGTCGAAGGTGAGTGGAAAACTGACGAGGATGGCAACCCAGTATTTGTAATCGACTTGGATGGCTTGGAAGATGGCAAGCATACTATTATAATCAATGATAAGGAGTTTGAATTTACAGTAAATAAAGATCTAGCAACTTCTAACGATGTTCTAAGCACAACAAAGATTGTTGCAGGTCACGGAAGTATTTCTGTCAGCGTAGCTCAACCAACTCAGGTACAAATTGTATCAATGACTGGTGCAGTTGTGTATAGCGCAAACGTAGCAAGCGAAACAGTGGTTTCTCTTGCTCAAGGACTTTATATCGTTAAGGCTGGAGCGTCTGGCGTTAAGGTCGTTGTACGTTGATTTTGACATTTTGATTTAAAAACCGGCATTTTTAACATTTGCCGTAAGTGTATTGGCTTAAAAACAATGTTTTTGACACATCGCAACGTTGCGACGACGCAAAAACACTGTTTTTAGCCCGTCAAACTGTTGCGACGACGTAAAAACATTGTTTTTAAGCTTTCGCAACGTTGCGATTCTCTAAAAACAGAATTTTTCAACAAATAAAACCAATTGCAAAGATGAAAACAGTATTCGCTCTCTATCTCGGCAGACTTCGCAGTGCTGAATATTATCAATTTATGTTGACTGTTATGCATTGCTTCACCGTTGAACTTAAAACTAAGTACAAATTCATAGATCGTTATGAAAAACTTAATGATTCTAAGGTTTTGTTTGAGACAATCTTCAACAAAAGCAAAAAGGCAAAGGAAACTCCTGAAGTTCAATCTGCCGATAAGGCTCGTGATACTGTCTTTATCGGTCTTAAGCAGATAATTCAAGGCTTTTTGCGTGCCGGCGACCCGGGGCAAAAGGCTGCTGCCGAGAAAATCTTGTTTTTGTTGGAACCCTACAAGAATGCTTACAAGGCTGGTCAGGAGGCAAACTCCGGTCTTCTCCACAAGTTTATCGCAGACATCAAGCAGGCTGATATTTATAATTACGTAACGATGTTGAATCTCAACCATCAAATAGATGAGCTGACTGCTTTGAATGATGCTTTTGACGAAATCTTCTACAAACGCGGCGAATCATATCTTGCTGTTAAAGATGCTGAGAATTTGGGTAAAATCCGTAGAACGATGAATGTTGCCTACCACGATTTAATCGCAAAGGCTAACGCTCTTTACCTTATTGCCGACGATGATAGCGATGAATCGGTAAAGGGGGACATCGGTGCGCTAATCGACCATATAAATGCAATCATTCTTCAGATGAGTCGCACGATCTCTCGCCGGAGAGGTGTTAATATAATTGTTAAAGACGAAGAGAATAAAGATGACGATAGCAATGGACCTATCGAAATAAGTGGTGACCCACCATGTGAATAGTTAAAGTGATTTTAATATTTTCCTCATAACCAAAAGAGGAACATTTTGTAAATGTGTTTAAGAGCCCTGTTGACCGTGATGGTTAGCAGGGTTCGTTATTTTAAAGCTAATCTTCGGAAAGTGTATTCGTTTCCCTCTTTGCGTAATAGTGAAACTAAAATCCCGTCAGGGATTTTTATCTCCACTGCGTGGTTGTGCTGAGCCCGCTTGTTAATTTCCTTTTCTTAGGCGTAGTAAACTCCTTACGTCTTCTTTTGTTGGGAGGTATTCCTTTGGTGTTGTGTTTGTCTTTATTGAGAACGTTATTATTGAGAAGGTTAGCATTGAGGAGAAGGCGATGCTGGAACTGATTGCCGAGCCTATCACTCCGTAGGCTGGGATTAGGATGTAGCCGACTATCAATAGGACTGCTAAGCCAATGAAGGAACTGTATGCGCTGATACGTACTTTTCCGCTTGCGATAAAGTAATGACTGAGTATGCTGTGACTGCCTAAGGCGACGATGCCTGGAGCTAATGCTATGATAACATGACTTATTCCTTTGAATTCTGAAGTAAAGAGGTAGTCTGTGTAAATCCATTCTGGCACGAGCATTATCACTGCCATAATGGAGGTGGTGGCGAAGACGGTGAATTTGAATAGTCGAAGGGTTATGCTCTTTTGCTTTTCTTTGTCGGATTCCTTTGCTACTTCGCTGTATTCGATGAAGCTGACGCTTTTGCTTATGTTCCATACGCCTTCCGAGATTTTGGTTCCTGCATCGAGTAGTCCCACGCTGCCTAATCCCGACAGATTGTGAAGCAGGAAGTAATTTAGTCGCGTGGTGTATGTTTCTGCCAGATTGTCGGCGCAACTCCACAGCCCGTATGCAAACATTTCCTTGAAGATTGTGAAGAATGTCGGACCGCTTGATTTGCTCTCTTCTTTTCTGAATAAAGGGATAAGGAGTAACCCGCTAACCACAAGGGCGATGATGTTGGCAATGTACATTCCTCCAAGGTATGCGCCGATGCTGCGACTTTCCATCACATAATATATATATAGCAGGATGAAGAACAGTAATCCGCTTTGCAGAAAGAAGATTAGGTTGAATGCCTTAACCTTGTCTTTTCCCAATAGCAAACGGGTGTTGGCAGCAACAAGCGAATTGAGCAGGGCGAGGAGAAATATATCACGGACATATCCCTCGAGCAGTAACCCTAAGCAATACATCACCCCACAAGCAAGTGTCGAGCCTGCCGGAATCCATAGATAGGCGGAGGAGAATACGACCTTCATCGGGTATTTGTTCATGAAGTAGACAATCGTATTGCCGCAGAGGATACTGTTGAGTACGACGACGATGTTAATCGATGCAACGATAATACCGACCAAGCCGACGCCTTGCACTCCGAGCATTCGGGCATTGATAAAGATAAGTGCCAGATTGAGTATCGCTACAAAATAGCGAACGCCGACTGTTCCAAGCACTTTCTTCCACATCGTCTTTTGGGGTATTTATAATTGCAATCCGTCGAGTAGACGAACGTATGTATCAATAGCTTCGCGTATCTCGGAGAAGCAAATGTATTCGTCCGAGGTATGCGAACGAGAGGATTGTCCCGGTCCTATCTTGACCGAGGGGAACGGCATCAGTGCCTGGTCGCTAAGAGTTGGCGACCCGAAAGGCTCTTTGCCCATCATAACGGCACGACGAACAAACGGATGCTCAATGTCTGTCCGAGAGGAGTTGAGCCTGAAACTGCGTGCGGTGACTTCGCATTCTACCTGTTCTTTTATAAGTTCGAGTAATTGCTCATTATTGTAGAACTCGTTCGTCCGAACATCTACCGTGAATTCGCAAGCGTCGGGCACTACGTTGTGTTGGCTTCCTGCCTTGATGATTGTTACGCTCATCTTCACAGGTCCTAACAATTCGCTTTTCTCAGGGAATTGATACGAGCCGAACCATTCAATATCTTTTATCGCTTTGTAGATTGCATTAACGCCTTCGTTGCGTGCAGCATGACCGGCAACTCCCTTAGCTACGCAATCTAGTACCATCAATCCCTTTTCTGCAATCGCAGGATTTAATCCGGTAGGCTCGCCAACTACGGCGAAGTCTATCCTTGGTAAACTCTTCAGGGCATCTTCTACACCATTCTTTCCGGAGATTTCCTCTTCGGCAGAAGCAAGGAAGATAAGATTGTAAGGCTGCTGCTTCTTTGTTAGTATAGTGAACGCAGAGTATAGTGACACAACACTCGCTCCTGCATCGTTGCTTCCTAAGCCAAATAGTTTGTCGCCGTCTTCCTCAGGAGTAAAAGGCTCCTTCGTCCAACCCGATGCCGGACGGACAGTGTCTATGTGAGAATTGAGTAGTATCGTAGGCTTCTTCTCGTCAAAGTCGGGCGACACAATCCAAAGATTGTTTCCCTTGCGATTCACGGTGTATACCGCCTTCTCCCATGCCGCCGAGAGATAGTCGGCAACATCAGCTTCTTCCTTGCTGAAAGATGGACGTGCAATCATTGCCTTTAGCATATCTATTGCATCGTAATAGCATTGTTCCATTTGTCTTATGCTTATTTTAACAAGCCGGCGACCGTTTCGCGATCTTTGGCAAGTTGTTGTTTTAGTTCGTCGAGGCTGTTAAACTTAGAATCGCCCCTTACGTAAGAAATAAACGCTACCGTTATTTCATTATTGTAAATATCATCGTTGAAATCCAGTATGTTAACCTCAATAGTGACTTCCTTGCCATTATCCAGCGTAGGTCGGTTGCCGATGTACAACATCCCTTTGTGTCGTTCGCCTTTCAGATAAACCCACACGGCATACACGCCTATTGCAGGCAGCATTTTATAGGGATTCTTCACTTCAATGTTAGCAGTAGGGAAGCCTAATTCTCTTCCCACCTTGTAGCCACTTACTATGCGCCCTGTTATGCTGTAAGGGCTGGATAATAGTTTCGCTGTTTCCTCTACATCACCCTTGCTCAAAGTTCTGCGTACTTCCGACGAACTAATATTCGCTTTACCTCCGTCGAAGGCTTCCGCTTCAATAATTTCCATTCCGCAAGCATTGCCGTATTCGACATATTGCTCGAACCCGTCTGTCCGATCATGCCCGAACCGATGGTCGTAGCCAATAATCAAAGTTCTTACATTAAACTTTTGCCTGAGAATAGACGATATGAACTCCTTAGCAGAAAGGCGGGACAGCTCAGGTGTGAAATCCATGATGATGCAATTCTCGACCCCTGTGCTTGCTAATTGTTCAAGCTTCTCCTCCGGTGTGGAAAGCAGGTTAATATGCTCGGCAGGTCTTAATATAGAGCGCGGATGCCTCTCGAAAGTGATTATAGCGGAAGACAATCCGCGATCTTTAGCAATCTTGTTAAGTTCGGCAATCAGGAATCGGTGTCCCAGATGCACACCATCAAAAAACCCAATGGTTGCAGCAATCTCCTGATTAATTCCTAAATCCGTACCCTTAAATACCTTCATTTACATTAACTAAAATTGTAATAGCACAAAGATAAACATAAAAACGGATCAAGTGGAATATCTTAGGATTCATCCAACAAAAGCGTTTGTAGAGCGAAACCTTAAAAACAAAAAGGAGGCTGTCTCATTTAAAAACAACGGTGGTAAAAAGATGGAGGGTATGTTCACTATTATGAAAAAGTGATAGTGTTTGTCCCATAGTATTGGGATGAAAGTTTCATAGTATTGGGACAACTGTCCCAACACTATGGGACGAGAGGGTGATAAAATCCAGCG
>JGI996J12353_1000189_pt1 | contig 17666 bp, 13 predicted proteins | sample IntmicLarv5ML5BL_FD_12353 | JGI IMG/M metagenome (IMG submission 12353) | reverse complement strand
TCAGAGTTTACCTCTGTCAGTCGGTTAGGTCTTTACTTTTATACAACAAAAGTAAAAATCTAAACTCGGATTTTTATTATTCCGCAAACTTAAGGTGTATGCTCGTGGAAAGTTTTGCGGGAATTTGAAAGTTTATCGTCCGTCCGAGCTTTTGCGTTCCCCCGCCCAGCACCCAGCCGCCAACCGTTAAACAATGAGGTTTTGGTTCACTACCTAAAGAATTATGAAACAAAATTCATAAACTATCTTAGCATAATAAAAAGAACCTGCGAAGAATTATCGCAAAAAAAAAGAATCTATCAAACATACTTTTAAGCTGAATGTGGATTCTTATAAAGGTTTACAGAATCTTTTTAACAAGGCTAAAGGCGAGAAGTTGTACTGCAATTCTCTTTATAAGTCAAAATACAATACTTTATGTAAGACTGGATCAATAGACAATGAAAATGACATCAATTTATCAAAAATAGCTTTTAACATAGAAAATTCATTGGCAAGCATAAAATACTTGGAAGAAAAACTAAATAAAGAATTTGGTTTTGAAAGCAGCAAAACATCTCTGAATATAGCATGGCTCGCATTTGGAATAGGAGTAGGTCTTGGAATCGCATCAATTGCAATAACTGTATTCTAATTCATAAAGGCTTATACGAATGGGCCTTTGTCCTAATTTAAATCGCATTAATTAAGTTGGCAAACACCACATATGTGGCTCTTTTTTTGCAACCAATCCTTATTTAGAATAAAAAACCATTTTTCATTTATGGAATTTCTTTCAATAATGCATCTATAGAATAAATAATTAATTCTAAACAGTATGAAATATCAATTGTCTTGTCTGATTGTATGCTTATCATTCATAGCATTCTCACTAAACGCTCAAATTCCAACTTTACAAGTAAATGGAAAAAAGGAAAATACGGAAGTATATCTTCAAACATTAGATATACAAGTTGATGTGACAGGAAATGTCGCAACTACAAAATTTCTGATGACATTTAAAAATCGAACGGGAAAAATTCTTGAAGGCGAATTGCTTTTTCCTCTTCCCTACGGAGTTACAGTAAGCAGTTATGCATTAGACATTAACGGAAAAATGAGAGATGCGGTTCCGGTTGAAAAAGCCAAAGCAACTCAAGTTTTTGAAGAAATAGTACAACGCAGAGTGGACCCCGGATTGTTGGAACGAGTGGAAGGAAATAATTTCAGAACTCGGATTTATCCTATTCCGGCGAATGGAACCCGAACCATTTCAATTGGTTATGAAGAAGAATTATCCCAAGAAAAAGGTGTGTTTCGCTATCGACTTCCAATGGACAACAAGGAAATCATTGAAAAATTTTCTCTTAATGCGACCGTTTGGCAAGGAGATGTAAAACCTGTATTGGAAGAAAAAATTGCAGATGAATTGACATTTGACAAAAAAGGGAATAATTTCACTGCCTCTTTTTCCCGAAATAATTTTAAGACAAGTAATTCTCTATCGTTCGCATTGCCGATAGCTGATAATATTCCTCAAGTAGCCATGCAGTCTGCATCGGGAAGTTATTACTTTTTAGCATCTTGTACTCCTCCCGATATTTCCCGCAAAAAAGAATGGGGAAATGCGTTAGCAATTATTTGGGACGCTTCTCTGAGCGGCTTACAACGAGATACAAAAAGAGAATTAGACTTATTGGATGTTCTTATTCGAGAAAAAAAGAATCTTACAATTTCTCTGTTTTTATTAAATAATCGCTATTCCAACGCAGGAAGTTTCCAAATAAAAAACGGAGATTGGTCTATATTACGTCAAACTCTCGAAACGGTTATTTATGACGGCGGAACTGACTACAGTCAAATTAATCTTTCCGGAAACAATAAAGAATATTTATTATTTTCAGACGGACTTTCCACTTTGAGCGATACCGATTTTGTGAAAACAAAAAACAAATATCCGGTTCATTGCATTGTATCCTCATCCAAAGCAGATTACAGCTCTTTAAAATGGATTGCTTTGCAAACCGGAGGGAAATTTATTAATTTAAACGCTTTATCTCAAGAAAATGCTCAAAAAGAATTATTAAATGAGTCGATTCGTTTTCTCGGAGTTGAAAAGCCTCAAAGTGTAAAGGAAATTTATCCCTCTATAACGACTCCCGTTTCCGGAAACTTTTCCATTGCCGGAATTTTAGATAATGCAACGGCAACTGAAATTACATTGTTATTCGGTTTCGGAAACACATTGGATAAACGGATAAAAGTAAAATTGAATCTCGCCACAGCAGCACAACAAGGAAATATTCATCGAATTTGGGCACAAAAGAAAATCAGTGAATTGGATATGTGTTATGAAAAAAACAAAGACGAATTAACCGAATTGGGACAAGAGTTTGGAATCGTAACTCGAAATACTTCATTGATTGTATTGGAAACTCTTCAAGATTATATTACTTATCGAATTACTCCTCCTGCCGAATTACAAAGTGAATATATGCAATGGAGAAAAGGACAAGATGAAATCAGACAACGAGAAGAAGAATCGCTATTGGCTTCAGCGATAGAAAGTGCGAATCGATTAAAAGAATGGTGGAAAATTGATTTTGCTCCTAAAAAATCCAAATATCCCAAACCGGATGGTGATGCCCTTCCTCCACCTTCATTTGAAGATGGCATTGTAGAAATAGCTACTGTAGAAGGTGATTTAATTTTCGACCATGAAGAAATTCAGTTTACACCACCTGTTATTGCAGCAGATGAATATGTAAGTGATGATGATATTATGCTCTCTCAAATGGAGATTTTAGATATAAGAAGCGAAGATATTTCTGTCGCTAATGTAGTAGTAGCCGAAGAAAGAGGAGGTGTTGATATCGCAGATTTACAAGACCATAAAGTAGTGGTTAGCGAACCAAAAACAAGTAGAATCGCACAGCCAGTTATTCGCCGTACACCTATCAAGCAAGAAAACGAATACAGCAGTAAATTAACCGGAAAAGCTGAAGAAGATTACGCCATTTATTTAGAACTTCGTCCGGATTATATCAATACGCCAACGTTCTATTTTGATATGGCAGACTGGTTTTTCCGCTTAAATGATAAAGAAAAAGCATTGCGCATATTAACGGCTGTTGCTGAATTAGAAATCGAAAATGCGTCTCTTCTTCGCTTGATTGGTTATCGACTCAAAGAATATCAAGAGTATAATTTGGAAACTTACATTTGCAAAAAAGTGATTGATTGGCGTCCAATGGAACCACAAAGTTATCGCGATTATGCGCTGGCATTGGCCGATGCAGGAAAAAATCAAGAGGCTCTCAATACACTGTATTCTGTTTTAACTCAATCGTATGCTTCCAATATTAATAGTCGCAGTACCGGCATCGACGAAGTTGTTGTTACTGAATTAAATCAAATGATTGCAAAAAACACCAAATTAAAGACTTCAAATATCGACAAACAATTAATACATGCTATGCCCGTTGATATTCGAGTGGTTATTAATTGGAACATGAACAGCACAGATATTGATTTGCATGTGAAAGACCCCAATGGAGAAACGTGTTATTATGGTCATCGCGAAACAATGATTGGAGGACGCATCAGCAATGATATTACTCAAGGATATGGACCGGAACAATTTATGTTAAAGAAAGCGATAAAAGGAAAATACGAAATTTATGTCAAATACTTTGGCGATTCACAAGTAAAAGCAGAAGGTCCTTCTACGGTTATGCTTGAAATTTACACCAATTATTCCACTAAAAATCAAAAAAGAGAAGTCGTTTGTTTACAAATGTCGAAAGATGCCAAACGAGAAGAAAATGGATTGGTTAAAGTGGGCGAATTTGAATTCTAAAATAAAAAAAGGGATATTCAGGAAAATACAATACTATAATTGCTTGATTTTCAACACAATTACATTTTAAAAATTTCCTAAAAAAGAGACGCAAACATTGCGTCTCTACTACCCCTTGTGGATGTTTCAGTTTACTCGTCACTGCGAGCAAAGCGAGCCGTCACTTGTCACTTGTCACTTTTATAACCAACCGTTTGCGTCAAAATAGGCACTTCATTTTCACCTAATTGCAATGCAGCGATTACTTCATCTTTTTCAAACCAGCCTCTCGCAACAGTACCTAAACCGGCAGAAGCACAATACAAATAAACATTTTGAGAGATATATCCGCAATCCACAGTAGCCGCTTCAATCGGATTTTTAGACAAATCAGCCACAAAAACCAAATTCAAAGGAGCACTGGCAACAAAATCTTGGCTTCCGGTTTTTGCCCGAAAATCGCCTTGTATTTTTTGAATTAACACATTTTCTTTTGCGTCATACACATAAATACCCACTTTCAAAACAACATAAATAGTAAACTCTTGCTTATTTTGCGAAGAAGGAACCGTTCTTTTATCATCTCTATTGAAGCCATAAGTAGCCCATAGCAAATCCGATAAGGTTTGTTCATCTAATTCTTTTTCAGAAAATTCGCGAGTCGTTTGGCGTTCATTCAACGCTTCCATTAAAGGTTTCCCTCCTGTTTTGTTAGGAGCCGGCAATTTTATATCTTGCGCTGCACAAGACATACAAAAAGTTGTCATTAAAATAATCGAAATTAATTTGTTCATTTGGGAATTTGTTAGTTAGAATGTAAATACTATGTTACAAAAATACAGAAAAATAATTTACTTTTGCACAACATAAGAACTTAAAACTGAGCAAGCACATGTTTTTAAAAAAAATTTACATATTATTACTTTTTATATCTTTTATTTTTCCTCCATTAAAAGCATGGAATACCGATAGTCTGCAAATCAGTCTACTCACCGTAATGCCCCGCTCCAACGAAGTATATACGGTATATGGACACACAGCACTACGCATTTACGACCCAACACAAAACAGAGATACGGTTTTTAATTATGGAATGTTTAATTTTAATGAACCTAATTTCTTATTTCGATTTTTGAAAGGAGAAACCGATTATTCCTTAGGTGTTGAATCGTATGATAATTTTCTTTACGGCTATTACAGAGGAAATTCAACGGTAATCGAGCAAATTTTAGATATTTCTCCTCAAGGGAAAAATGACTTATTGCAAATGCTTTCTATTAATCTAATGCCCGAAAATTTAATTTACCGATACAATTTTTTATTCGATAATTGTACGACTCGTATTCGAGATATTATTGAAAAATACAGCGGAGGAGAATTAATTTATCCCGAGCAAACCCAAAAATACACTTTTCGGGAGTTGATTCATTCTTGTACGAATCCATATCCTTGGATGACTTTCGGAATTGATTTGCTGATTGGAAGTGGCGCGGATTCTTTAGTCAATCTTCGGCAAACGTTTTTTCTTCCTCTTCATTTTAAAGAAGCTTTAGATGAAAGTTATGTAAACAATTCTCCTATTGTCATTTCGTCAGAAGAAGTATTGAAATCGTCTTCCGATTCTTCTTCCGAACTGAAATTTTGGGATTCACCACTAAAAGTAGGATTTTTCATTTTCGCAATCTATCTACTCATTGCATTTCTAGGATATATCAAAAGACGCAAACAAAAAGGAGCTTTTGGCTTATTGTTTTTAATTGCGGGATTAGCTGGAATTTTGATTGGTTTTATGACTTTATTTTCCTATCATCCTTGCACATCTTCCAATTGGAATCTGCTTTGGTTACATCCATTTCACTTAATTGCTTTTATCGGATACTTTTTTAAGAAATCTTATAGGATTATATCTTGGTATCATGTAGTTAATTTAGTACTTTTGTCGGTTCTATTAATTGGCTGGTATTGGATACCTCAAGGATTGAACACAGCAAATATTCCTTACATCCTTTGTTTAGGACTCGCATCGGGATATTGGCTATACAGAACAAAGCAAATTAGAAATGGTTATACTGGATAATTACATAAATTCAATTACCGAACTTTGTAAAACACACAAAGTCAAATCCTTGTATGCTTTTGGCTCTGTCCTTACCGAAAAGTTTCATAAAGAAAGTGATGTTGATTTGATTGTCGATTTTGAAAATTTACCAATAGAAGATTATATTGACAATTACTTTGACTTAAAATTTTCATTAGAAGATATTTTTAAAAGACCGGTTGATTTGCTTGAAGAAAAAGCGATTAAGAATCCATATTTTAAGCAAAATGTAAATCAACAAAAGCAACTTGTTTATGGACATTGAGATTAAAGCGTGGTTATATGATATTCTAAGTTCGATAGAAGAGATTGAAAGTTTTAAGCGATTTAGCATTATAACGAACTAGTTTTCGTTAAATGTAATTATAAGCAAAAGTAAAAAATATGAATAAATGGTTGACTCCTCTCATAGCCATCTTGTCAGTTACAGGATTACAGGCTCAACAAACAGTTGAAACGCCAAAATTGGTTGTCAGCATTGTCGTTGACCAATTAAGAGGAGATTATTTACAATACTTTAGTTCAACTTTCGGAGAAAAAGGATTCAAACGATTAATGAATGAAGGCTTAGTCTATCATTCCGTTGAATTTGGCTTCCCCAACGTTGGAGAAGCATCTTCTATTGCAACCATTTATACAGGAACATATCCCTACTATCACGGAATAATAGCTGAAACAAAATACGATTTCACAAAAAATCGCGAAGTATCCATTCTCTCCGATGATAATTACATGGGAAATTATACTTCGGATAAATTCTCACCATTGTCTTTATCCGCATCTACCGTTGGAGACGAATTAAGAATTGCATCTCAAGGAAAAAGTGAAGTTTACGCCATTGCACCCAACGCTGTCGGCGCAATTATTCCCGGAGGAAGATATGCCAATGTCGCTTTTTGGCTAGATAACTACAATGGCACATGGGCTACAAGCACTTACTACAAAGACGTTCCGTGGCACATGGACAGATACAATAATTCTTCTGAAGTAATTGGAAATACGCAAGATAAATCTTGGAAACAGTCTCACTCACATTACATTGGTTTCCCTTATTCCACTCGAACAACTCCTTTTTCGTACAATTTTTCGAGGAATGATAAAGACCGATACATAAAAATCAAGCAAACATCTTTGATTAATACAGAAGTTACCAATCTGGCAAAAAGATTTATTGAAAATACGGGATTTGGAAACCGCGCCAATCCGGATTTATTAGCAATAAACTATTATGCCGGAAACTATAAATTAGATTCCAATTCGGAAGAATACAGCTACGAAATTCAAGACATATACTATCGTCTGGATAAAGAATTGGAAACTCTTTTTGACATAATCGACAAAAAAGTAGGACTCAAACACGCGCTCATCGTCCTGACCTCCACAGGCTATTACGATTCAGTCAATCAACTTCCGGAAGGATTCAAACCCATGGGAGAATTTCATCCCAATCGATGTGCAGCCCTTTTGAATATGTATTTAATGGCAACTCACGGACAAGGAAACTGGGTTAACGCATTTTATAAAAATCAAATTTATTTAAATAAAAAGTTAGCAGAAGAAAAACAAGTCAAATGGGAAGAATTAGTCCAAAATGCGGCTGAATTTACTTCACAATTCAGCGGAGTACAAGATGTAACAACCGCCGGTCAATGGATGATTGATGATTCCGGTCGTTCGGCTGATTTCAGACGCGGCATGAGCAGCAAATTAAGCGGCGATTTATTTGTTGAATTACAACCCGGTTGGATTACAATCAATGAAAACAATTCTCAAAAAAAGGAATATTACCGAAATAATTCCATTATCTCTCCCCTATTCTTTTTCGGAAATAACATAAAAAAAGAAAAAATATATAGAAAAATAAAAGCTACAGAAATAGCTCCTACCCTTTCTTACATATTGCGAATACGACCACCGAATGCCTGTAAAGACTTGCCTTTGCAAGAATTTTTACCGTGAAAAATTAACAAAAAATAAATAATAAAAAAACAATATAACAATTATGGGTTTTAATGACATCCTAGCAAAATTATTTGGAAACAAATCTCAACGAGATTTGAAAGAAATAGATCCTTATGTAAAAAAAATATTAGCAGTTTATCCTAACATTGAACATTTATCAAACGACGAATTGCGTGCTCGAACGCAAGAGCTAATGAACTATATTCAAGAAAAAGTAAAAAAAGAAAAAGAAAAAATCGCTGAATTAAAAGCAACTATTGAAAATCTTGAATTAGAAGAAAGAGAAAAAGTATGGAACGAAGTTGATAAAATTGAGAAAGAAATACTGGAAGAACACGAAAAAACATTAGAAGAGATTCTACCTGAGGTTTTCTCCATTATAAAAGACACCGCTCGCCGTTTCACTCAAAACGAACGAATTGAAGTAACTGCAACTGATTTTGACCGTTCTTTAGCTGTCAATCACGATTTCGTATCCATTGAAGGAGACAAAGCTATTTATCTAAATCACTGGATAGCAGGAGGAATTGAGATTTTATGGAACATGATTCATTACAATGTCCAATTATTTGGAGGAGTTGTATTACATAAAGGCAAAATTGCCGAAATGGCTACCGGAGAAGGTAAAACATTAGTTGCAACTTTACCCGTGTTCCTTAATGCAATGACACACAATGGCGTACACGTTGTAACTGTAAATGATTATCTATCCAAACGTGACTCGGAATGGATGGGGCCACTTTATATGTTTCACGGACTTTCGGTTGATTGTATTGACAAACACAGACCGAATTCCGATGAGCGACGCAAAGCTTATGAAGCGGATATTACTTTCGGAACAAACAACGAATTCGGCTTTGATTATCTGAGAGATAACATGGCTATCAGCGCGAAAGACTTGGTACAACGCAAACACAACTATGCGATTGTCGATGAGGTTGACTCGGTTTTAATTGATGACGCACGTACGCCTTTGATTATTTCCGGTCCTGTTCCAAAAGGAGAAGTACAACTTTATGAAGAATATCGTTCAAGAGTAGAAAACCTAGTAGAAGTACAAAAAAGATTTACGCTTAATTTACTTACAGAAGCGAAAAAACTAATTGGCTCTGAAGATTCCAAAACAAACGAAGAAGGTTTTAGACTCTTGTTCAGGTCCTACAAAGGGATGCCGAAAAATAAAGCTTTGATTAAATTTTTGAGCGAACCGGGAGTTAAAGCGAATATGCTGAAAACGGAAGAGTTTTATATGCAGCAACAAAATCGCGAAATGCACATCATTACAGATGAACTGTATTTCGTGATTGATGAAAAAAATCACTCAATCGACTTAACAGACAAAGGAATTGACTTGCTAACCGGAAATTCGGATGACCCTGAATTCTTCGTACTTCCTGACATCGGAATAAAAATTTCCGAAATTGAAAATGAAATTGATTCGGACGAAGAAAGACAAGCTAAAAAAGATGAATTGATGCAGAATTATGCAGTCAAATCAGAAAGAGTTCATACCGTCAATCAATTACTAAAAGCTTACTGCTTATTTGAAAAAGACGACGAATATATCGTTGTTGACAATAAAGTAAAAATTGTTGACGAACAAACCGGACGTGTTATGGAAGGTCGCCGTTATTCAGACGGTTTACATCAAGCGATTGAAGCAAAAGAAAAAGTAACCGTTGAAGCTGCTACCCAAACATTTGCAACGATTACCTTGCAAAACTATTTCCGGATGTATCACAAACTAGCCGGAATGACGGGAACAGCTGAAACTGAAGCCGGAGAGCTTTGGAACATTTACAAATTGGATGTTGTTGTGATTCCAACCAATCGCTCAATCTCCCGTAACGACCTGAATGACCGCATCTACAAAACAGCTCGGGAAAAATACGCTGCTGTAATTGAGGAAGTGGTCGCATTACGAGAGCAAGGTCGCCCGGTACTAGTGGGAACAACTTCTGTAGAAATTTCAGAATTATTAAGTCGTATGCTTAATATGCGCAAAATACCACATCAAGTATTGAACGCTAAATTACACCAAAAAGAAGCAGATATTGTTGCTCAAGCCGGACAAACCGGAACAGTTACAATCGCGACCAATATGGCGGGTCGTGGTACGGACATCAAACTTTCTCCGGAAGTTAAAGCTGCCGGCGGTTTGGCAATTGTAGGTACAGAAAGACATGATTCACGTCGTGTAGACCGACAATTACGCGGTCGTGCCGGCCGTCAAGGAGATGTCGGCTCATCAGTGTTCTTTGTTTCTTTGGAAGATAACTTAATGCGTCTGTTCGCCTCTGAAAGAATCGCCGGAATGATGGACAAAATGGGCTTCAAAGAAGGCGAAGTATTGGAACACAACTTCTTAAATAAAACAGTCGAAAGAGCTCAAAAGAAAGTTGAAGAAAACAACTTTGGTATCCGTAAACGCTTATTGGAATATGATGATGTCATGAACTCTCAACGGGAAGTTATTTACACGCGCCGTCATCATGCACTAAAAGGAGAACGCATTGGATTGGATGTTTTAAATATGATTTACGATACAGCAAATGCAATTTCCGAAAACTATTCAGAATCGAATGATTACGAAGGCTTAAAATTTGAATTATATAAAACATTCGCTATCGAAATTCCTTTTACAGAAGACGAATTCAGAGCGATGAAGCAAACTGCGTTAACCGATGCTATTTTTGATGCTGCGATTGACAGTTTCAAACGCAAAATGGACCGAATGGTTCAAGTTGCACAGCCAAACATCGAACGTGCATACAAAGAAGTAGGAGACAAATTTGAAAACATTATGGTTCCTATTACTGATGGAACAAAAGTTTACAGTATCAGTTGTAATTTAAAAACAGCTTACGAAACAGAATCGAAAGATATAGTTAAGTCTTTCGAGAAAGCTATTTTGTTACATTCAATTGACGAATCGTGGAAAGAGCATTTGCGCGAAATGGACGATTTACGTCATTCGGTTCAAAATGCCAGCTACGAAAATAAAGATCCTTTGTTGATTTACAAATTAGAATCGTTCAAGTTATTTAAAGATATGGTGGAAAATATGAATAAAAAGGCCATTTCAATTTTAATGAGAGGTCAAATTCATATTCGCGAACAAGAAAATATTCGTGAAGCTGCTCCTGAGAAAAAAACAGATTATAGTCGTTACAAAACACAAAAAGACGAACTAGCTGAAAGCCGTAGAGTACAAGAAGAAGTTGCGGGTCGCGATACACGCGAACCTCAAAAACGAGAGCCGATTCGCGTAGATAAAACAGTAGGACGAAATGATCCTTGTCCTTGTGGCAGTGGAAAAAAATATAAATCCTGCTGCGGAAAAATATAGTTTGTAAATCAACAATTATTAGTCAATTCATCCTGATCGGGTTTTAACTTGGCGGAATGAATTGACCGTCTAAATTTTGGAAATTCAGCAGTTCATAACTATCTTGAAAAATCAAATAGTTATAATGCTGAATTTTTTTGTAATTATCCCTAGTTTGAAGTTAGGCGTCAGCTGGCGACAGTACTGTAGATAATGACGTAAAAAATTATAAAAAAAATAAAAATGAAACCAGTAAAAGAAAGTTTATCTCAAATTAGACAAATAGTAAAGGCAACCAATTTAGTGTGGAAGTTTATATCTATTTTTGAAGTAATTATAGTAATTGTTATAGGAGTTGCTGCCAGCAATATTACTACAACAAACTTTGAAAAAGTAAGTTTTTGGACATTAATTGCCTGTGGACTTTTTTATATACTGATTAAAATATTTTTCTTTACCTTTAATCGGCAAGTTTCAGAAACGCCAATTGATGAATTGGAAGCAAAATGCGAATTAGAGAAAATCAAATGTAGATTGACAAAACAAGATTCTATTAATAAAGTCATTTCTCAGTCATTACATATGCTCAATGACAGAACTTGCTTTCTTACTTCAGATGATTATGCAGAAGAAAGAACCCAACATATATGCGAACAGAACTTAAAAGATGGACTGACAGATTTGCTTAAGCCATTTATGAAAAACATTCCAATAATTTTTGATACTAATAACCTAAAATATACACTTGGAATATTTGTTGAACGTTTTTTCCATATTGGCACAGATAATCAGTTGGAGTGCAATGACCATATTGTAGTTTTAAACGATGACTTTGGACTTGAAAAAGATATTCACGCACAGCTATATTCACAGAAAAATATTAAAGGAATATCGCTAGAAATACAGTCAGTTATACTGAAATCGTACAATAACAACCAATATATTGAAGAGTTGATAACCATTGGAGATAAGAAATTAACAATGTTGTCAAGTATAATTCCTTGTGTTTGCTCTGGAAAAGGTCAAGATGGAGTTTTATTTATTATTTGTGAACCTATTGAACTAAAAATATCTGATGTTGAATCTACGCTTGATATTTTCAATAGGATAATCACAAATTGGCTTTCATTATTTAAAAACTGTGTATTTAGAAAATCAGAAGGAATATAAAAGACAAAAAATCAGATAGAAAAAATGCCGAACGCCTAACAAGCGGTTTGGCGTCATGCGGGGTATATGCTCGCGGAAAGTTTTGCGGAAATTTGAAAGTTTGTCGCCCGTCCGAGCTTTTGCGTTCCCCCGCCCGAACACCAAGCCGCCAACCGCCAAACTGTCTAAAAATCTATTTATCCTCCTTGAGAATTGAATATTTAAAATCAATCTCAGATAGAGGTACGAATAAAGCAGCATTGAAAAATACTTTTTAGACAGACTGCCGTTGTGCGCAACCAACAGCTGCGTGTTGTCCATGCTGACAACTTGAAACACAAAGAACGAATAACAATTAAAAAATAAAATGGGGAAAAAAAATTTATTCGTAATTCATGCTTTTTTTCTATCGCTTTCCGCAATAGGGCAGCCGTCTTATTATTTAGCAGAACAAACAAGCATAAAACAAGATATAGGATATAGTGATTTTGGAAAAAATATAAAATTCAAATCTGAATCTAAATATGGTGCAGATGGTTATATTCGTTTTTCTGCCTCTTACATTTGGAACAACTCTTTTAGAGAAAAACCGAATTCCGAAGGATATTATGAACAAATTGGTTGGGCAGGTAGAGATAAATATGAATATATATATGCACATGAGTCAGATTTTGGGTTACAAGTATTTTATGGTTGGAATTATAATACTGAAGATTGGGAGGTTGTAAAAAAAATAGAAAGAAAACGCGATTCAGACAACAAGAAAATCTTCTCTATTACTTGGGAAAACGAAAACGAAAAATGGATACCACGTTACAAAACTGAACATGAGTATGTAAAAAACAAAAAAATCTACACAGAATATAGTTGGGATAGGGAAATAGAAAGTTTGGCTCCATACTACAAACACGAAGATGAATATAATACTAAAGGCGAGCGTGTCTTATGTACTGCTTATTATTGGGATAAATTACAGAATGGTTGGATATTTAGAAGCAAAGCTGAATTTAAATATAACAAAAAAGGACAGGAAATTAGACAAGTGAATTATCTGCCCAAGAATTCGGCTTGGATAAGAAACAGCAAAACAGAAATTATGAAATATGATAACGAAGGAATAAAAGAGTTGTTCGTTCATTACAAATGGGACGAAAACAAACGCAAATGGATTGAGACAGGAACTATTGACAACAAAAAATGGAAAGGGAAAATTGACCCAAACGAGCAAAAACATTGGAACGACAGCTTAAATGTTTGGATTGACAATATAAAAATGGAATCTCAAATAGATGAATTAGGAAGAGAAATTTTATCTATTTCCTATGAGTGGAATAGCACTAAAAAAAAATGGCAACAAGCCTCTAAAAAGGAAATAGAATATGACGAAAACAATAATCCCATATTTATTCATACTTATATTTGGCAGCAAGAAAAATGGGAGTTCTCTGAATCACGAGAAAGTCGTTATGAAAAAAGAGAATAAAAGGCAGCGCACAACAAGCGGTTTGGCGTCAGTCAGGTGTCTGCTCGCGGAAAGTTTTGCGGGAGTTTGAAAGTTTGTCGCCCATCCGAGCTTTACGCCAAGCCGCCACTATATACTTAGGGAAATTCGAAAAACCACAATTGCACTGAAACTCAAACAGTTACAGCGCTGCATTTTACTAAAATCACCCCTATTTTGAATACTTTTTCTTCAAAATCGGGGTAATTTTGTTTCCGTTAGGAAACCTCGTTTAGTAACCTGTGAGCTTGCTCACTGGAAAGGACACTATCCTTCTCTCCACTAAGCTTCCGTAGGAAGCTATCTGATATGCGAGTTGTTCTAAGTCCGCTTCCTATGAAAGCACAGTAAGGGATAACTCCTTTCCCTGTGTGCTTGCTTACTCTCTCTTATGTAACAAATATAAAAACAATTGAAAATCAACAATTTAACAGGGACTATAAGAATGTAGTGTTGTCTGTAAAAGTCCGAAGGACTTCAATCTGAATAACCCCGTGCAAGCGAGGTACGAGTGTAGCTCGGGGTAAAAGAACGCTCTCTTCTCTCTCCACAACTCTGTAGGAGTTGAACACACAAGCAGTTTGGGGTAATTGAACTCCTATATCGGAGTTCTTATTATATGTGATATCATCCTTGCCCCGAGCTGCGCTCGTACCTCGCTTGCACGGGGTTATCCACATTGAAGTCGGACTTTTGTATCGAATTCACGTTAATTTACTTTTGTTACTTTTAAGGGGATGCAATCTATAATACTCTGAGACTGCTTACTAAGCGTAGTTTCCTAACCTAAACACTCGGACTCTCGCTGGCACAGATTACAAATCCGCGCCAGCGAAAAAACAAGGGCGTGGACTATTTCAAATCGTATGTTTTCCGTTTTAGAAATTCACCTAATGCTTTTGTATCCTTGAAATCTTTTATATCTTCCGGCAAAATAGGTTCCCCAAATATCATATTTATCGTTTTTCCTTTTTTATTTGCCAACTCATGACATAATCGAACTGTACGGAGTCTCCAATCAACTGTATCCAAAAAATTAAAAAACCACGAATTTTGACCGGAAATATACACCGGTATTACCGGGACTTTTGCTTTTTGAATCAACTTAATAACTCCCTCTTGCCAATCTCGGTCTTCTACTTTGTTTTTTCCTATATTTTTAGAAACAGCTCCTGCCGGAAAAAATCCCAATGGGTGATTTTCTTTTAGATGCAAAAGACATTCTTTTACTCCTCCTAGACTGGATTTTTTTACCGTATCTGAGCTATATGGATTCACACCAATGAAATGTTCCTGCATTATATCAATCATACTCAACATCCAATTTACCATTACCTTGAAATCGGAACGGATTTTTGCAACTTCCCCAACTAACATAATCCCGTCAATATGTCCGTAAGGATGATTGGATACGGTGATAAACGGTTGACCTTCAAATTGCTTAAGAACATCAATATTGTGAACTTTTCGCGTAATTCCAAGTCCGTCAATCATCGCATCTTCAATATCTGTACCTGTTTTATGCTTCGCTGAATCATATACGCGATTGGCATTATCTAAGCCGGCAATCTTCGTTATACATTTTGCTAAAAAAGGGCCATACGATTTTTTAAATATCGGAGAGATACTCTCAAAAACCGCCATATCTACTAATTTTTCTCTCATAATTGTTCTATAAATTTAGTCGTTTTCTCGCAATAACATAATCCAAGTAAACTTGACTTCTGTCTATTGCTTACGAAAACGTTCCTATTTAAACACATTAATCACTTTTCTGAAAACATCAAAAAAGTGATTAACTATATACTAATTATGTGGATTGCATCCACAATAATCAAAAACAAATTGAATTTTTAGTCAACAAAATCGACTGTTTGTTCTCCAATAATTTGACGTAATGTATTTTTTAGTTTAACATATTGGATGAATAAATCATGCTCTGCAATATGTTCATTGTCATGCATTGGGCTCTTGAAGTAGAATGACAACCAAGATTGAATACCACTCATTCCCGCGCGTTTTGCTAAATCGGTAAACAAAACCAAATCCAAACAAAGTGGAGCTGCCAAAATAGAGTCGCGGCAAAGGAAATCCACTTTCAATTGCATTGGATAGCCTAACCAACCAAAAATATCGATATTATCCCAACCTTCTTTATTGTCTTTGCGTGGAGGATAGTAATTGATACGAACTTTGTGATAAACATCTCCATACAATTCCGGATAAAGCTCCGGTTGTAAAATATTGTCGATAACTGATAATTTTGATTCTTCTTTTGTTTTGAAAGAACCCGGGTCATCCAAAACTTCACCATCTCTGTTTCCTAAAATATTTGTTGAGAACCAACCACTCAAACCTAACATACGCGTTTTCAACATAGGCGAAAGAACGGTTTTCAACATTGTTTGACCGGTTTTGAAATCTTTTCCTAATATCGGTGTTTGTGTTTGAGCTGAGAAATCCCACATCGCCGGCATGTCTACGGTTAAGTTAGGTGCACCATTGATGTAAGGCACGCCTTCCGCTAAACAAGCATAAGCATAAATCATTGAAGGTGCAATTTCTTCACTGTTTTCTTTCATTGCTTTTTGTAGAGCAGGAAGTGTTTCGTGAACAGCACTTATTTTCGTGAAAACTTCTGTACTTCCACACCAAATACAAACAACACGGTCGCAATCGTTTTCCGCTTTGAAATCTTGGATGTCTTTACGAACAGCTTCCATTAAATCCCATTTAGTAGGAGCTTCTTTTACCCAAGTACCATTTAAGCGTTTTACGAAATTTTGGTCGAAAACAGCTTTCATTGGTTTAACCGATTGTAGTTCGTCTTTTACCTTGTCTAAATCTTCTACAGTAAGAACTTCAGCATGACGAGCGGCCGCATAAGCGTCATCTTCAAAAATATCCCAACCTCCAAAAACGATGTCTTGCAAATCCGCCAAAGGCACTACATCTTTAATTTTAGGAAATCGATTTTCTTCTCTTTTACCTAAACGAATGGTTGCCAATTGTGTAATTGAACCTACAGGAACTCCTAAACCTTTACGAGTAATCATTGTACCCGCAACAAAAGTAGTAGCTACAGCACCACCTAATCCGATAACAAGAACGCCAAGTTTTCCTTTTGCTTCTTTTACTTGTACTCTTTCCATGAATTTTTATTTTCTATTTAACATTTCTAAGCGGCTGAAAAGCAACATCAGTCGTTTTATTATAATTTAAAAACTTCTTCTAATTCTTTAAAATCACCAATAATAACATCTGCTGTACTTTCCGGTTTATCCTCTTCCCAAGCCGGGCCTTTTAGCCAAATGGTTTGACAACCGATTGCTTCAGCCGGCGCAATATCTTTTTTATATGAATCTCCGACAACTACAATTTCTTCTGAACTGAATCCTAAAGCGTCTACTCCCATTTTAAAAATAGCCGGGTCGGGTTTTCTTACATTTACAACAGCAGATTCTATTATATTGTCAAAGAATGAATCTAAACCAAAATCAGCCAATACCGTTTCTATATTTCCGTAAAAGTTAGAGACTAAAACTAATGGATATTTTAATTTTAACTTTTGTAAAATGGGTACTGCATTTTTTAGCACAGAACACACAAAGTTATAACATTGATTTGAAATTGCAATAGAATATCGCAAAGATTTCTCGTCTTTCTCCAGAAATCCATTCTCTATCAACCAATTTATTTGCAGTTCTGTTTTTGCCAATAATACAGCCTTGAATGTGTAATCGGGTTTGATTATCGGATGTGTAGCGAGATAACGTTCTCCATAAACATAAGCATCGCGAAATGCTTCTTT
>JGI996J12353_1000187_pt1 | contig 17819 bp, 13 predicted proteins | sample IntmicLarv5ML5BL_FD_12353 | JGI IMG/M metagenome (IMG submission 12353) | reverse complement strand
CGCTTGTGACGACACAATGTCACAGTTGTGACAAAGCATTGTCACAAGCGTGCCATTACGTTGTCACAAGACAATGATTACGTTCACTATTTGGGTAATAGTGAATGTCTTTTCGTCCTACAGGGACGATTGATATTAGCCCAACGGCTTTAGCCTTGGGTCTCATCATACAATAAAACGAATGCGTGCTGTAAGTACGCCGGAAACCTGTATCCGACGTACTTACAGCACGCAAAATATATGCGGGATACATTAAAGCCCAAGGCTAAAGCCGTTGGGCTAGGTTCACAGGTCCCTACAGGACCAGAAATAGATTCACTTCTTGTGTAGTTGTGAAACAAAAAAAGAGGCATCTCAATTACGAGACACCTACTTTCCTATGTTTTATTTTTGATAAATATAAGATTATAATAAATCGGAAGCCAATTCAGAGAGCTGACTACGCTCGCCTTTAATCAAATTCACGTGGGCAAACAATTCCTGTCCCTTCATCTTGTCCACCATATACGCTAATCCGTTACTTTGAGCATCAAGATATGGGGAGTCTATCTGTTGAACGTCACCTGTAAAAATCATCTTTGTCCCTTCTCCGGCACGTGTTATTACTGTCTTTATTTCGTGCGGAGTGAGGTTTTGCGCTTCATCAATTATACAGAATGTTTCCGACAAACTTCGTCCACGGATAAATGCCAATGCCTCAATCACAAGCTGATTACTTTTCTGCATTTCGTCTATTTTACGAATCTCCGAACTTCCTTGCGAGAATTGCGCCTTTATCACATTAAGATTATCAAAAAGCGGTTGCATATATGGTGCGATCTTCTGCTTTTCATCACCCGGCAAGAAACCGATATCCTTATTTGCCAAAGAAACTATCGGACGAGCAAGAAGGACTTGTTTATAGCAATCGGCTTGCTTCAAGGCAGATGCTAGCGCAAGCAAGGTTTTACCCGTACCCGCCTTACCGGTTATCGCAACAAGCTTCACATCAGGATCGTTCAACACATCGAAAGCAAAGGACTGTTCTGCATTACGTGGCTGAATACCATAATTCACCATTTTCTCCACCTTCTTTATTTTATTAAAGAAAGGGTTATATCGTACCAACGCTGTACTACGCGTACTCTTCATCACAAAACACTCATTTGGATTAAGCGTCGTCTTGAAATCAAGTTCATCAGCATCAATACCTTGTGGGTTTGAATATATTTTGTCAATAAGTTCCGGTGCAATATTATCATAAGTCTCATGCGAACGTTCGAACAGGTCAACATTAACCACTTTATCCGTGATATAATCTTCCACCATTATTCCAAGTGAACGAGCCTTCATCCGTAGATTCACATCCTTTGTCACAAGAATGGTCTTCATTTTCGCCTTCTTCTCCGCTACATACACTGCACAAGAGAGAATTCTATGATCCGGAGTCGGTTCAGGAAAAGAATCTGCTATTTTCTTCTGATACTTATCACCTGTAACGATATACAAAGTACCCAGACCAACACCAAGAGAAACACCCTTCAGAAATAAATCATTGCTTGTCAACGCATCCAATTCTCGAACAAACTCGCGCGCATTAAAGTTTATCTGCTCATTCCCCTTCTTAAACCGATCCAGCTCCTCCAACACTACGATAGGCAGATAGATGTCATTTTCCTGAAAGTTCTCAATACACTTATAGTCGTGAAGAATAACATTAGTATCCAACACAAAATTCTTCTTTGCTCCCATAACTTTTCAGTTTTAAAGTTTGCTGCATCTAATGTATAAACAATTTCGAATAAAAAAGAATTTCTATAATATATATAATATTGAATAAAAAGTTGGTTATTTCACTTATACACAAAGAGGGTCGCCCCATATTAATACGAGATTTACCGCCGAATGAAAATAAAAAAAGCGAACACCTTACGATGCTCGCTTCTCCATTTATTATTTTCAGATATTATCTCAGTCTATCTAACGATCTTACAAGTGCCTCGTCAGCACCAATATTACGTATTGCCAAATAATCCAGAATAAGACAAACGGCAGGCAAGCACATTGCTATTTTCGGATCAAACACAAAATTCTCAACTCCACTCTTCATGTCCCATAACAAATAAGCGATTACTCCATAAAGACCTAACTTCAATATAAAATTGAATATAGTAAATCTAATCTGCAACATCCTGCGCTTAAACAAAAACACAGTAATCAATGCCATCAAAGAAATGCTTATAGTCATAAAAAGCAACCCCCATGCAGGGACTGAAACCTCGTCATTTATGAAATGCTTTATTCCAGTGACACTAAATGAATAGAAGTCGTCATTTGCTCCAATTACAGCAAGTGGAAAGAACAAAAGTAAGGCAGTCAAAAAAGAGACTAATAGTAAATATATTGTCTGTATTCTTTGCAACATACTATACTAATTACTCAAAGTTACTCTTTTCTTTCGCAGGATTTCTGCTATAGACCTTACCTTCTTCAAACTCCTGAGCAGCAATCAAGGTTGATTTCGGCAGTTTCTCATAATAACGAGATATTTCTATTTGCTCTCTGTTTTCAAAAACCTCCTCCAAATTATCATTATAAGAAGCAAACTCCTGAAGTTTCTTTTCAAGGTCTTGTTTCATTTCTACTGACAACTGATTAGATCTTTTAGCAATAACCATAATTGCCTCGTAGACGTTTCCTGTTTCAGCAGACAAACTCATCATATCACGCGTAACAGTGTTAGCCGGAGCGTTTGATTTTCTGTAATCCATATAAAAATTAGTTAATTAAAGCGATGTTATTAGTTAGTAAATACCCGTAATACGCTCATTTGCATAGTCAAAGAAACGTTGCACCTGACGTATATATTTACCTTCCGGAAATTCATTTATATAATTGTAGTACTCGTCTACGACTTCACGGTAGCGACCTTGCAATCTTTCGTCCACACTTACTCTTGCTAACTCATACTTAGACTGAATTATGAAGAAGAAAAACTCCTCACGATACTTAGTATAAGGATAGTTTTTCAGTGCCCCTTGCGCTGTAATAATAGATGATTGGAAATTATTACCCCCATGAGTTCCAAGATTATAATAAAGGCGAGTAGCCAATAATTCTTTGTAAGCCAGCTTTTCTTGCAATTCGAACAAAATCTCCTGTGCTCGTGCTGCGCGTTCGCTTTGAGGATAATACTCCATATAAATCTGCAACAAGTTTATCGCCTCGTAGGTACGCCTTTGATCAAGGCGTGCTTCAGGAGAATCTAAGTACAAGCCATAACCTGAATAAAACCTTGCAAGTTCCGTAAATTCACCTCTGGGATAAGCAGTATAATATGTATTAAAATATTGGGAAGCCGTCAAATAGTCTTTTTGCCCATAATAGCTCTGAGCTAAAAGGTAAAGCGACTCCTCGGCATAAGATGTGCCTCTAAAAATAGGCACCAATTCCTCCAACAATGTTGCAGACCTTGTATATTGCTTTGCATTAAAATACTTCTTTGCGTAAGAGTACTTCAACTCATAATCATTACTTTTCAGAATCTTATTATACTCTCCACAAGAAGAGAATAAGACAAGCATCATCATACAGAATAAGACAATCTTTTTCATTCACATACTTTTAGCTGGCAAAGGTAATGTTTCCCAATCAATTTAGAAAACGGAAACAGTTAATATTTACTACTGAATAAACCGCTTTTTATTTTTACGCCTCTTCATCTTATGCAAACTAAAAGAGAACCTATCATCCAGATTCAAGATATTTTGTTACATTTACCCACAATCTAATATCCATATTTTCAACATTATAAACAAATATATTATGAGACAAAACACTCTTTTCGGGATTCTTATCCTTGGATGTGCCTTAGTCATCCAATCGTGCTCCTCATCCGAACAGGATATAACTGAGTACGAAGCTGCAATTAAAGTGATTCCAGCTCCTGCTGTACTTCAAGCAGAAAAAGGAAGTTTTACTCTTAATACAAAAACACAGATATTGTATTCTGATCCATCTCTTGAAATCGTCGCGCGTAATCTGTCTAAGGACATAGAGCTGCAAACTAGTATTAACCTACCAGTAAACAGAGAAGAAATATCTCGCAACAGCAAAGGAATCTTATTGCTGCTTGAGGGCGACAATCCAAAATTAGACAATTTGCCACATACTTATGGTATAAGTCCTAAGGATGAAAATCCGGACAACGAACGCTATGCGCTAACTGCTACGAAGAAAAACATCTGCATATCAGCAAAGTCGGCCGAGGGAGTGTTCCGAGGAGCTACTACTTTAAGGCATTTTATCAAAGTAAATAAGTCCCAAGACAAGAAGATAACAATTCCGGCATTAACGGTATACGACAGTCCGCGATTCGCTTGGAGAGGGCTATCATTTGATGTTTCCCGCCACTTCTTCAATGTCGGGGAAGTAAAGGAGATTATCAATATGCTTGCTCTTTATAAAATGAACGTACTGCATCTGCATCTCACAGACAATGAGGGGTGGAGAATCGAAATCAAGGGATATCCAAAGCTAACAGAAGTTGGAGGCTTTATGGATAATAAAGGAAGAGCCGGTGGATACTTCACTCAGGAAGATTATAAAGAAATCGTTAGCTATGCTGCCGAAAGATTCATCACCATTATTCCTGAAATAGACCTACCGGGACACTCTGCCGCAATATTTGCCGCCTATCCGGAGCTAAAGAATGCTGCTACAGGCAAGACTGTTATGCCAGGAGTAAAACTATTGGCATTAGACCCTGATGATGAAAAGGCAATAGCCTTAGTAGAGACAGTTATAACAGAATTGGCTGCCATAACACCAGGTAACTATATCCACATCGGGGGCGACGAAACATTCGGGATGCCGGAAAACAAGTTTATCAGTTTTGTAGATAAGATTCGCCCGATAGTTAAAAACACAGGAAAGAAAGTAATAGGCTGGCAAGAGACATCGCGTACTGCAGGCGAAAGCGACGACCTAATACAATACTGGATACATCTTGATATGGAAAGAATGATGGGTGAAAATTCCGGAGTGGCAAACATGATACCTAAAGAAATACGGGAAGCCTTTATCGAAACGTTCAAGGAAGCACCAAAAGATATAGAAAGAGCTGTGGCTAAAGATATGAAGATCGTATTATCGCCAGCAGGATATGTATATCTCGACTATCCATACGCAGAAGAGAGCGCAGATCCGACACAAGCTAAAGATGCAGCAAGACTGGGGCTACAAATTTATCCTAAGATAACAATCAAAGATCGCCTCAACTGGGATCCTTCTACGTTAAGTAATGCAATGGATTGGGAAAAACATTCCGCAGGTATCGAAGCTGCAATCTGGTGCGAAACGATAGAGAGTGCGTCCGATTTGCATTTCTTACTACTACCACGCCTATCAGGAGTAGCAGAAAAAGGATGGACTAACGGCAAGAATATCGACTGGGATGATTATAGTGGAAGACTTGCAGAACAATCCCGATTCTGGGAAAATGCAGGATGGAACTATTTCAAATCGTCGTTAGTAGATTGGAAATAACATAAAAGAATTAGACAAACCCAAAAAAGGACAAGAGGGCGTCCCAAAAGGATGCCCTCTTATGCGTTTACGTAAAACAAAGCCTAAAAGCCAATTTTATCACATATTTTTTTATCTTTGACTATTAGTATTTTTTAATGTTCTATATATAATTTATGAGTAAGAAAATAATTTTTATCTGTTTATGTGTCGTTTTAGTTGCTTGTACAAAAAACTCTAACGACGAGTACACATGGAATTTCTCCGATTTAACTTCGGGGATGATACTTGGCGAAAACATCGCGACAGAAACGAACCATGTAAAAGGTCAAGATTTAGAAGAAACAACTGATTATTTGCTGCCAAAGGTGATGGACAATATGACCACGCACTGGCAAGGGCCTCGTCCGACAATGAACGGACAAAATGTAATCAGATTTAGTGGTAGTGTTGTTGACCGTCCTGCCAATGTGCCATCCGAACAAACTACAACACACGCCAAAAGTTACACAACTATCAAAAGCGGTCTGAACATCGCAGTTCGTCCGGACACCAGATTCGGTTATATGTTCGCGCCTGAAGCTAGATTGGCAACCCCAACAACCAATGATTATGATTACAAATATCACGGGTTGCATATGGCTATTGATTTGAAATTCGCCGATGGAACACGCCTTAGCCAATTAGGTGGCACAGACCAATATGGCGTTGGGATGCATCCCAACGAGCAGGGCAGAGGCAAAGTATGGTATCAATATGCGTGGAATTATGTTGAAACGCAATTGGGGAAAGTTGCTGCAGGGAAAACCATTACCGATATTATTATCGGCTTTGAGATGGACGATGCAGATTGGGGACATAAGGCAGCTGGTTGGTTTGACGACATCAAAATTTTCAGATGCCCACATGGTTTGAATTATTCCAAAATTGCACTTGCTGACTTTGTAGATATCAGGCAAGGAACCAACTCAGCCACCAACGCCACCGGAGCGATAACACCTTCGGTAGCATTACCTTTTGCACCGCAATATTGGTCGCCCTCAACGGTTAGAGAAGGCTCAAACAGATACGGGTGGGCGCAAACAAATTTCCATGGAGTTATTACCAGTCATTTAGCAAGTAGACACATGGGCGAACGTTTGACATATCTTATGCAGGTCAACTCAGTCACAGCTCCCTCAGGAACACAAGAAGAGATAAATACGACCGTGAGAAACGCAGTTTTTAATACTGCCATTCAATATCCGTCGGAAACCCGTAGCGATTTGCAAAGAGATGAGTTTGCGTATCACAATTATCATTATGGCGTAACGTTCAATCATATTGCGAATAACGACGTAGTAGTACCCGGCACAAAATTGGAAGTAACCCCAACCATTGATGGCGCTGTTTTCAGGTTTACTTTCCCTGCAGATGCTCCTGCCAGAAACATTCTGTTTGATTCGCCGATGGTCAATACCGATGAAAACAACGGCATAGACAACAGCCTTATGAATTATACCGAAGGAAGTAATTCCTTCAGCGCATGGATTCAAAGAGATGGCGATGACAACGACAATACGACAGGCAACCGTTCGTTGAGACGCAAACACATGTATGGCGAATTTAGCGCTGTACCAGATTATTTTTATATTCCCGACGACAACAATATCCGTTCTATGGCAAGTTTCCCGGAACTAAAAAACGGACGTAAAGGCGAAACTGTTATAGAAATGAGAGTTGCCATGTCGTGGATAAGCCAGGCACAGGCGATGAATAATTTTAAGATGGATTTTATCGCTTCCTCAAAAATGACTAAAAACGATGCCATTCTTATTGCCGATTGGAATCCTAAGAACGGTAAATGGTTCGATGCAGCGAAAAAAGAAGCAAAGACAACATGGAACAAAGCACTTGGCTCAATTAAAATTAACGACCCAACCGCAAATTATTGGCAATTGAGCGATTTTTATTCCAAGCTTGCTCGTTCTATTCTGTTTCCGACACGTTTATCCGAATTTACGGGCGAAGGTTCGCAACATGGTTTACAATATGTATCTCCTTATCGAGGAACCAACGCCGACCCTACAATTATGGATGGTTCAATGATTTACAATGAGGGATGGTGGGATACTTTCAAGAGCAAGTGGCCTCTGATGGGTTTCCTTTTACCCGAATCATCCGCTTCACTAACCGACGGTATTATCAGACACTATATGGATCAGGACGGGCGTGGTGCCTCATTTGGCGCTACCATGACACAGGCACCAATTGACAATCAAGGCGTTTATATAGGACACTCTGTGCCTCGTTGGATAAATCCGGGTGGCAGCAACATGATGACCGGAACGAGTTCCGATGCGATTATTGCCGATATGTACGCCTCGTATGATGTTAAATTTGAAGAACTAATGAACGCATACTTTTCGTGGACAAAGAATGCTGCCGTTGTAACGCCAAACTCGGCGTACGGAGGACGTACCGGTCTACACGAAGGAATCTTCAAGGGCTATCACCCTTGGGGTGCATCGGCTCCTGCCGGCGGTGGCGGACAACTTGATGCCACATGGTCACTGGAAGGTTATATCAACGATGCCGCACAGGTTCACATGCTTAGAAAAATGGCTGAAGAACTGACAGAGAAAGACATTGCCGGTTTCGGTCATAACCTCGAATACTGGAAAAAAAGAGCTTTAGAAGAAGCGTTATATTATGAGAATCGTGCAAAAGGCTATGTACATCTATTTGATTCGAGACAGCCTGAGCTAGATATAAACGATGTACAATTTTCTGCAGGCTGGTTTGTCAACAGAAACAGAGACGGTAGTTTCCGCACATTTGACCCGCTTAACTGGGGAGGTGGTTATACCGAAGACAATGCTTGGCCATACAGAGTCCTAGTACCGCAAGATGGTCGTGGTCTGGCTAATCTTATGGGCAACGCACAGGGAATTTCCGGTATAAAAGCACTCGGTAATGCTCTCGACGAAGGTTTTTATGCTGAGGGACACAGCATGGACTACAGAACATCGGGACCAAATAGTGAACTTGGTGGATATAGCGGCTGGATTCATGAAGGATTGGAAAAACGTGAAGTCAAAATGGGACAATACGGACATAGCAACCAGCCAGCATACCATATGCCTTGGATGTATCTGCACAGCGACAGACCTTGGAAAGCACAATATTGGACACGTACAGCCCTCGCACGTGCTTATAACGGTGGTGCAATCGGTTACGGCTACATGGGCGAAGAAGACAATGGTGCTATGGCTTCATGGTATGTTTGGGCGTCAATCGGACTGTATCCGCTCGATTTAGGTAGCGGACAGTTAGTCATAGGCTCGCCAGCGTTTCGGAATATCGTGATAACCAACGACAGGGGAAAAACGATTACCATCAAGGCAGAGAACAACAGCTTAAAAAATGTGTATATCCAAAGCATAAAGGTTAATGGCAAAGAGTATTCGAAACCAAATCTTGATGCCGAGTTGCTGAAAGAGAATCTTGTTATTGAATATGTTATGGGACCGAAGCCAAACGAATCGTTATATACCGCAACGCCCCCATCTCTAACCAAAGGCGATGCCATGCCTAAAGTTTTAACTGACGCAACATACGAAAATATTACAATCGTTGCAGGCGGCGTCGAGAAACTTACAGGAGCTTCCCCGATGATAGCTGTAACCAACATTAACCTGACGGGTAAGAACAGAGCAAGCTTTCTGTTCGACGATATGTCGGATAATACCGGAAACAATTCCGCAAGCAATATGTCAAAGAGTACGGAAGATGCTCACTTCTTGTCCACAACTGCAGAAATTACATATTACAATCCTGCTAAGCCAAAAATTGAGATGTACACGCTGACTTCATCCGTTACAAAAAACACCGCACCAAAATCATGGACGTTACATGGGTCCACTGACGGTAAGGATTGGGTCGAACTCGACAAAAGAGGCGGCGAAAGTTTCGACTGGGTTTTGTATACTCGCCCGTTTGCAATCTCTGCAAACAAACAGGGACATTACTTATATTACAAGTTGACAATCACCGAAGCAGCAGGTAATGAAAATCTAAGAATGGCTGAAATTGAGTTTTTGGCAGGATTACAGTAATTTTTGAACTGCCCATCGGGTAGGATCATGGTGCTATGTGACTATCCTTATTGGGAAACGGTTTCAGTTGTATAAACTGAAACCGTTTTCTGTTTTAATATACTTATTTCTTACCTGTTTTCTTTATCCTTTTGCCAGGAAAAAATCTCTTTCCACCTATATATTTTTGCCAGAAGGTTGCCGCAGACTACCGCAAGGTTCTGGCAGATTACTAGAAGGTATAAAAAAAGGAGAAGACCGAAATCTTCTCCTTTTTACGTATATCTCAAAGTTTATTGCTGGCAAGGGCTAATCGCTATCCCCTAACAAATCGTACAGTAGGAAATTTATGTCTTCAGCGACAGGATTTACATTTCCTTCTTTATCAGAAAAATAAAAGTAATCAATAAACCATACAGACGCCTTAGCACATTCAATCATTTCGACTTTTCTTTCCTTCAACTCCAAAAGTTTGCGGTCATTGACAAAGGTGTTATAATGTTCGCGATTCAGCGCATCAAGCTCATCAGAAACCGCCCCTAACCTTTCTACTGTTATCTGCAAAGAAGGGTATTTCTTCAAATATTCATCAAAAGGCCTCCTCCTCAAGATATAGGCAATTAGAGAAAGCTTCGATATTTGCGCATGAATGTCAGGGAAATCGTTAGTCTTACAATTACGCCTTATATGCTTCGTGATAAAGATTATGGTGTTATTATCCTTTCCGTTAGCGTCCTTCGACAGAAGGTTTAACTCCGACATGAGCTGGTCAAACAGAGCAAGTTCCACCCTTCCTTTCTTCCTCATTTCAGCCATCAACACCTTGCTCGCTTCTTTGTCTTTCTCAAACTGCGAGCTAAGCGTCTCATACCGAACAATAACTTCCTCGAAGTTCTTAACAACGCCCTCGAATCGTGAATCATCAAAGCCGGCAAGACCAGAGCAGATTATCTTCGAAACCTCAATCAATTTCTCCGTATTCAGTTTGGAGTAAGAAATTGAACGCAACTTTTTCCTTCTATCCTTCATAGACAAATCGTCCCTTCAAGATTATGATTATTTTGCAGCACGTAGTATTTGGGCAGCAACAGTTCCGGTAACATTACCGGCTTCACCAAATGCTACACCTCGTTCATTAAATCGTCTTTCGACTTCGGCAATACTATCATCGCCTACATTTAGTTCGCTCAATCGTGTCGCAAGTCCTAAGCTGCGGAAGAAATCCTCTGTCTTCTTTATCGTCAGTTCAATTCTTTCCTCCTCACTGCCACTCGTTACTTGCCATACCCTCTCGCCATATTGAAGTATTTTATCCTTCTTTTGCTCTCTAAGTACACTCATTGTTGCAGGTAGGATTATCGCAAGAGTTTGTCCGTGAGTTATTCCATGCAATGCAGTTACCTCGTGCCCTATCATGTGTGTAACCCAGTCTTGCTTTACTCCCATAGCAATAAAGCCGTTAAGCGCCATTGTTGCCGAAAGCATAAAGTCAGCCATCAAGTCATAGTCCTGCTTATTCTTTCTTATCTCAGGAGCAATCTCAATCAATGTAGAAAGGATACCTTCCGCCCACCTATCCATCACTCGCGACTGTCCGCATACTGTAAGATACTGCTCCATAACGTGAACAAACGTATCCGCAATACCACAAGCTATCTGGAAATCCGGCAATGTAAATGTAGAAATAGGATCAAGTATTGAGAACTGCGGGAAAGTATTTGTAAAGGCATACTTCTCCACAGTTTCTGTACGCGAAATAACAGCCCCTTCATTCATTTCCGAACCTGTTGCAGGCAATGTTAGTATCGCAGCGAAAGGAACACTATCATCAGCATATCCCTTCTTCACAATATCCCAAGCATCGCCATCATATTTCAATCCGGCAGCTATCAGCTTTGTTCCGTCAACAACCGAACCACCACCTACGGCTATAATAAAATCTACATTCTTACTCTTACCCAAGTCGATTGCCTTGCGCAATGTCTCAACAGTAGGATTAGGTTCGATGCCCCAAAATTCTACATAGTTGTGACCCTTCAAAGCCTCAATTACTTGGTCATATACTCCATTCTGTTTTACACTTCCGCCCCCGAAAGTTACCATTATACTTTTTCCCTGAGGAATCTGTTTGTGCAACTCGGATATCATTCCCTTTCCGAAAATTAATCTCGTTGTGTTCTGAAAAATAAAGTTCTTCATACCGATTGTTTTTTTATTGGGTGTATAATATAATATCTTCTTCATAATAATAACGAGCTATCCCCATAGCTAAGGAAGCGAAAGTCATTTTCGCTTGCATATTTATATATTGATTGCCAATCCCCCTTTACAAATGCCGAGATAAGTAAAAGCAATGTACTCTTAGGTTGATGGAAGTTCGTAATAATCCCTTTCACTATCTTAAACTCATACCCAGGCGCAATAATAATACGCGTTGCTGTTATCAGCTTATCCGTATTATTTCGCTCCAGATAGTCGATGATATTCTGCAATGCCTGTCCGGTAGTTAGTCGGTTATTAGCCTCATCGTATGGCATCCATTGCTTCACAATCAAGTCTTCCGAAGTTGCATCAGGGTTGTTTTCCAATGTCACACCTATATAATAAAGACTTTCCAGCGTCCGCACCGAAGTTGTACCTACCGCTATAACCCGTCCTTCGCTTGCAAGAAGTCGTTCTATGGAACTTCTATTTACAGATATAAACTCAGTATGCATCTCATGTTCAGCAATCGTTTCCGTCTTCACAGGCTTGAACGTTCCCGCTCCAACATGCAGAGTGACTTCCTCCATGCCAAAGCCCTTTTCGTCCAACGATTGCAATACTTCAGGCGTAAAATGCAGTCCTGCCGTAGGAGCAGCTACCGAACCTTTTATCTTAGAGTAAACCGTCTGATAAGTCTGCAAATCACTTTCCTCTGTCTCACGATGCAAGTATGGAGGGATAGGAAGAACACCACTTGCTTCCAAAATATCCGCAAATGTATAATCAGTATCATTCCATGACAGTTCCACAAGATGACTTTCTCCGTAGCTTTCTACTTTCTTTGCACTCAGTCTTACGTGCTTCCCACGAACCTCAACATCTTTATATAAAGCACCGTCTTTCCATTTCTTTGCATTACCAATAAGACACAGCCAACGGCATCGCTCGTTCTGCTGAAACACCAGCGCATAGTCTTGTGGCATCACAGGTTCAAGGCAAAAAATCTCAATCCTCGCACCTGTAGATTTATTAAACAACAGTCGCGCCTGAATCACTTGTGTATTATTGAAGACCATAAGCGCACCTTCAGGAAGATAGTCTGTTATATTTTTGAAGACACCCTCTCCCAGCTCACCATTACGATAAAGTAACAGCTTAGATTCATCCCTTTTAGCTAAAGGAAACTTCGCTATCCGTTCATCAGGAAGATTATAGTCGTAATCCTCAATTCTTATATATTGCGTATTTATACTCATTAAGTTTTATTATATCCACAAAATTAGTGAACTTTGACGGAATAGTCATTATAAAAATAGTTATGAATATAAAGGTTGGAGATAAGATACGCTTCCTAAATAATGTTGGCGGAGGTGTAGTTCGTGGGTTTGCCGGTAAGGATAAAGTATTAATTGAGGATGAAGATGGCTTCGAGGTGCCTTGTTTTATACGTGAATGTGTAGTCATATCCGACAATATATCTCCTACACATAATATAAGTATGCCCAAGCCTGCCACACAATCGTCTGTTGCAGTAAGTAAGCCGGAGCCAAGAGAGGTTAAAGTACTGGAGACTCCCGAAGGTGAGCGATTAAATATTGACCTTGCATTCCTCCCGATAGATCCTAAAGCATTTCAGCAAACAGGCTACGAGACTTACTTCATAAATAGCAGCAATTACTATTTATTCTTTAATTATATGAGTAGAGAGAATAATAGCTGGACAAGCCGATACAATGGGACGATAGAGCCAAACACTAAGATATTTTTAGAAGAGTTCGGAAAAGAAGACCTTAACAGTTTAGAGCGAATCTGTATACAGCTTATAGCCTTTAAGAAGGATAAGCCTTTCAATATGAAGAACGCGGTCTCTGTTGAATTACGCCCCGACATAGTGAAGTTCTACAAGGCTCACTGCTTTATGGAGAATGATTTCTTTGATGAAGATGCACTTATTCTATCTGTCGTAAAAGATGATATTCCGGAGAGAGAACTGCTGATTTCAGCTGCTGAATTACAGTCAGCAATGATGCAAAAGGTAAAGGCTGACAAGACAACAGCTCAAACAACTCCTAAGAAAAGCAATCCACTAAACGCTCCTTTAGAAATAGACCTTCATGCCAGTGAATTGCTTGAGACAACCGCAGGCATGAACAATGCAGACATTCTGACTTATCAAATTGACAAATTCAATGAGATATTGAAGCAGTACGGGGCAAAAAAAGGACAAAAGATTGTATTCATACATGGCAAAGGCGATGGAGTATTACGCAAAGCCATAGAAAAAGAGTTGAAAACAAAATATAAATCATATTACTTTCAAGATGCATCTTTCCGTGAATATGGATTCGGTGCAACAATGGTAACAATCAAATAAAACTTATGAAACGATTTTATCTTGCTATAATAGCGAGCTTTCTATTTATCACATCTTGCGACGTGATGAAAAACGCCGCTGAGGTTTACAATCTTACACAGTGCGAATACAAGTTCAATTCCATTTCTAATTTGAACCTTGCCGGAGTTCAGATTCAAGGCTCTTCTTTGAATCCGATAGCATTGGTTGGTTTGACTGCAGCATTTTCGCAAAACTCAATTCCATTGCAATTCACATTGAATCTGGATGTAAAAAACCCAAACAATCAACCGGCTTCGCTCAATAAGATGTACTACATTCTGGAAATTGACAATAAAGAAATGACAACCGGAGATATTGATGCGAGTATGCAGATTGGAACAGGACAAACTGCAAATGTTCCTATTAACATCGCATTCGACTTGAAAAGCGCAATGAGGGGTGAAACCGGAGACGCTGTAAAAAATATGGCATTCAATTTTGTAGGCTTGGGCGACAGACCAACCAATGTAACTATTAAATTAAGACCAACACTGGCTGTAGGAGAACGCACATTGACAAGCCCCGTATATATTCCGGTTTCATTTACTTACGGTGGAAAGAACAATTAACGATGGCTACCGAGATAGAAAGGAAATTCTTAGTCGAAGGCGATTTCATGCCGTATGTAAAGAAGGCTGAGCGTATAGTTCAAGGCTATATGTTTGCTTCCGCTGAAAAGACTTGCAGAATACGCATTCACGGGGAAAAAGGTTTCCTTACTATTAAAGGTCAGTCCGACAACTTAGGAATAAGTCGTCTGGAGTTTGAATACGAGATACCGCTTACCGACGCTGAAGCCTTACTAAAGCTATGCAGTGCCGGGGTTATTGATAAAGTACGACATTACATTCCTCAAGGCTCCCATACATGGGAGGTCGATGTATTCCATGACAGTAATGAAGGATTAGTCTTTGCCGAACTGGAATTAACATCTGCAGACGAGGTCGTAAATCCTCCCGATTGGTTAGGGAAGGAAGTCACCGGTATTAAAAGGTATTACAACGCAGTATTAAGTAGCCACCCATATAATGAGTGGACAGAGGAAGAAAAGAAAGGACTATAAACAACTCAATAAATAAAATATGAAAAAGTTTTTATTACTAATTATCACGACATTATTACTCGCTCCGGTCAAGGCAGACGAAGGAATGTGGATACTGCCTCTGCTAAAGCAACAGAAATTTGCAGATATGCAGGCTCTCGGATTAAAATTACAAGATTATGATATATATAATCCTGATTCGTCATCGTTAAAAGATGCTGTCGTAAGATTTGGCGGAGGATGTACCGGCGAGATTATATCTCCTGACGGACTTCTATTGACCAACCATCATTGCGGATACGGTCAGATTCAACAACACAGCTCGTTAGAGAATGACTATCTTACTCATGGATTTTGGGCGACTTCAAGGGAGAAAGAATTACCTAATCCCGGGCTTAGAGTAACTTTCATCGATAAGATCGAAGAGGTTACAGAATATGTCAAGGCTGAATTAGCAAAAGATACTGACCCTAAAAGCATGAATTATCTTTCTCCAAGATACCTTAATGGTTTAGCCAGAGAAAAGGTAGGCGAAGCATTTCTCGCAAACAATGTAGGCGTAGACGTGGAGATCAGAGCCTTTTATGGAGGGAATGTATATTATATGTTTACTACCAAGACTTATTCTGACGTTCGTTTAGTTGGAGCACCACCTTCATCTATAGGTAAATTTGGCGCTGATACAGACAATTGGATGTGGCCTCGCCATACAGGAGATTTTGCCGTGTTCCGTGTTTATGCTGATGCAAATGGTAATCCTGCTGAATATTCTGAAAGCAATGTGCCTTTGCGCCCTAAGAATTGGCTTAAAATTTCGCTTAAAGGGGTAGAAGAAAATGACTTTGCAATGATGATAGGATTCCCGGGCAGAACGAATAAATACTACACTTCTTGGGAAGTCGCAGAAAGACGTGATATCGACAATACTCTACGTATCAATATCCGTGAACTACGCCAGCAAGCAATGCTTGAAGAAATGTTGAAAGATCCTGCTGTACGTATTCAGTATTCAAGTAAGTATTCAGGCTCAACCAACGCTTACAAAAACTCTATCGGTAGTAACTGGGCAATAAATATGCGCAACTTCGAACAAGTAAAGAAGGATGAGCAAGAAAAGCTAATCGCCTGGAGTAAGACTAAGGGTATCACCAAATACGAAGATGCATTAAATGATTTGGAGAAAATGGTATCCGAGCGTAAGGATTTACGATATCGTAGCTGGGTATTAGACGAAGCTCTATCAAGAGGCATTGAATTCACCAGACTGCCTTCAACAATTGATGCAACAGAGAAAGCGGAAATAGAAAGGGTATTCAATAATTTCGCAAACAAGGATTACTCTTTCTATGTGGACAGAAAGGTTGCAAAGGTTATGCTAAAAGAGTACAGACGCTTAATTGCGCCTGCTTCACAACCTGAATACTTCGCAATCATTGATAAGACTTTTAAAGGAGACACAGACAGCTTCATTGACTATGTCTTCGACAAATCAGTATTCGGAAGTGAAGAGAATTTCAACAAATTCATAAAGAAACCTTCTGCAAAGAAATTGGAGCAAGACCCAATGCTATTATTTGCAAAAGCAGTTCGCGAAGAAAGAGCAAATCTGACCAAAGAATTAGAAAGTTTCGACAATCCTTTCGCTCTTGCACACAGAGCTTATGTAGAAGGTCTTCTGGAAATGTATGGCGATAAGGCAAACTTCCCTGATGCCAATTCAACAATACGCCTCACATACGGACAAGTGAAAGGATATTACCCTCGCGATGCTACGTATTATAATAGTCAAACAACATTGGATGGTGTTATGGAAAAGGAAGATCCCACAAACTGGGAATTCGTAGTACCTGAACGTTTGAAAGAACTTTACAACAACAAAGACTTCGGCAGATATGCAATGCCTGACGGACGTATGCCTGTCAACTTCTGTGCAACAACTCACTCTACAGGTGGTAACTCCGGTAGTCCGGTTCTTAACGCAAAAGGAGAACTGATTGGTATAAACTTCGACCGTAACTGGGAAGGTGTAGGTGGCGACATCCAATACCTACCCGACTATCAACGAAGCATTATCGTGGATATCCGCTACGTATTATTTATTATCGACAAATACGCCGGAGCCGATTATCTGCTAAAAGAAATGGATATCGTAGAATAAAAGCGAACCATCATAGTCAATATGACTCTTGAACACATTTACAAAAAGTCCAATAAGACTTTAACACAACCTTACATTAACAACTACAGCGCATACCAATAGGTATATTCGCTGTAGTTGTTTCTTTTAACTCCATCCATAAAAGCAACCTCCCCCCTGCCTCTCCTCTTGTATAATAACTTATTTAAAAAAAGGGAACCCCGCTAACCTCACGGCCAACAGGGTTCGAACACATTTACAAAACCTTCTTTTCATTAAGTAATGAAAAGAAGGTTTAATTGTTTAATTATTCTTTTGGTTCTTCTCCGCTTAGATCAATAGGGCCATTATCACCATCATCATCGTCTTCATCTTTAACTATTATATTGATACCTCTATGGCGAGAGATTGTGCGTGCCGTTTGATAGATTACTCCGTTTATCCCGTCGATCAATGCAC
>JGI996J12353_1000186_pt1 | contig 17876 bp, 16 predicted proteins | sample IntmicLarv5ML5BL_FD_12353 | JGI IMG/M metagenome (IMG submission 12353) | reverse complement strand
CGTTCATCTGGGTGCATTTGTGGCGGGAGTGCGGGTTGGACTGACTGCAATAACTCGACTACACGTGAAGTAAGAGACTTGTCAAGCACGGTCGATCTTATTTGTTATGATAAATGTTATGTAATATCAGGCGCAAATAAAGGTTATTGGGTGCTTCCGTCTTCTTGCATCTTCTATTGGAATAACACACTTATTCAATCCCCAGTTTGGGTTAATGACTCTTTTGAAAATATTAGGCTTTTAAAAAAGGTTATTGAGCCCGGTTGGAGCGAAATAGGTGCAAATACCATTATTGATAACTTTTTCGGCACAATCAATGTCAATGGACAGAAAATCGAGACTTGTCAAATCGTTTGGGAACAAAAAGACGGTGGAGTACTGCCTAATATTTTTGCTGCTTATGAAGTAGACGGAGTAACACCTTCCGATCTTCATCTCAATCCGGATTTGAACAATGTTGCTTTACGTGCCAGCGAAACAGGTAATTTCGTTGGAGCTTTACCGCCGGCGCAAACAAAAACAATATCAAACACTTTCAAGAATGTCAATGCCAATGGAACGATAACGACTGCAAATGGACTAATAATGTCTATCGATCCTGTAACCGGATTATTAACAAATAATCTTGACCCGACTACATATAATGGTCAAGAGTGGAATCGCTTTACAGCTCCTGTGTCTGGTGACTTGGGATCACAATCGACTTTCAAAGGCGTTAATAATATGAATTTCGCTACTGGACAAACATCGGGTGTGTATATAGGAAAAAATCAACCCCTATTTGGTCCTGAATTATTCCCAAAATCGGGGATATTCTCGCTCGAAGCAAATAAGCGATACAAAGTAATTGATATTTCTCCGGATTCGACTTTTCCAGCAGATACCGGAATTACGATTAAGAAAGAAGGCACAATGGATGTTCAGGTCGGAAGAAGCGGTGTGTTTTTTACTGCTTTGGATATAACCGGCTACACTTTTCAAGCCAATAACTCACAAGTGAGCATCGTTGAAGTACTTGCAACTCCATTTGAAAGCGTTGAATGTACGGCTTATGTTAACGGAACTACGCCAAGTAGCCTTCTTCCTCGTTTTTCGTGCCCGATGAATGAAGATGTTTTAATCTTGTATCACAGACAAACTGATACTCCAGTTTTATTTAGCGAAATAGCGAACAACAAACACGCTTATTTCCAAAATTTTGCTGTGTCAAATGCAGATTCGGAATATTACGCACTAATTACCGATACGGTTAATTACATATCTAAGCCTGTCAATTTGCGTTATTGCCAAATTGAGGTAAATATTCACTTTGATAAATTATTACGAATATGAATCAATTACAGCTAGGTAACGCATCAATAGTCGTATCGCATCAAAATCATCTGCGAAAACACAGAGTGCCGATGCAATTAGGCTGGACATTTGGAATTAGCATGAGTTTTCCGAATAATCCTTATGCACACAGATTAAAGATACAGTTAAGAAATTATTCCTTAACTATCAAAGAGAGAAAGAAGACAATGACAAATTACTTTATTAATTAATTATGAGAAAAATAGAGATAACCGGAAAAGACCTTCCGTGCGTAATTATTACGGAAAATGGGAGACATATCGGAACCTTTCCGAAGAATTTTCTAGTAGATAGATCGTCTGGCGAGAGTGTTAGTCTTCGTGATATTACGCGACGTAGTTTTTCTTTTGAGAGACCGCACTCCGATGTAACTATTGACGGCATACAGGCAACAGTCGCCAATCGTGCAGAATTGCTGCAAAACGCGCTTTTTAAATTAGCTTCCGGAAGTGGCTCTGGCTCCGGGGGCGTTGAATACTTCAAGGAGGGATTGGTACAGCATTACGATGCAATTGAGCGCGGAAATAATCCTTTAATTTGGAAGGATTTAATCGGGTCGAATGACGGCACGCTTGAAAATGCTGTTTGGTTAGATAAATCCTTGCAATTCAATGGAGATGCAAGACTTTTATTTACTGGTGACATAACTCCAGATTATACAATAATGATGGTGGCAAAAAGATACCCCACACAGGGGGCGCATCCAAGACTCACTGGCGAATCGGTTGCAGGAAAAGATGAATATCCCTGCTTTCTTCTTCAAACCAATAGCAATAATTATAGCATATATGGCCATGATGTTGATGCGCAATTTTTACCATTAAGAGCGATGCCGGCTAATGTATTTGTGCATTTAGCATTTAGATACAGCAGCGCAAACAAGGTTGTTGAATTATTTGAAAATGGCATTAAGATTGGCGAAAGAAGTGTTATCACAGATGCTGTATCAACGATAAAGGCTTATTTAGGCGGCAGGAGTGATATCATTAGTGGAGGCACAAGATTTTTCAATGGCGAGATTTGTAACTTCATGGTTTATGATAATGCGATACCGGCCGAAGCGATATTAAATAACTACCATGTGGATTACGAGAGATTCATAAAAAATTAAATGTAAATGGATGCAATAAAAGCCTTTTTTTCTATCATAACAAGTGCGCTATTGACAATCTTTAACCCGATGTTTAATCCGGTTATCTTGTTAGTCGTTCTTTTTGTCTTTGATATTTTGGCTGGAATAATAGCTGACAAGATAATTAATAACGCTAATTTTTCGTATGAGAAATTTTGCAAGTCGATTATGTTTTTGTTTTATTATGTGCTTATAATAGGAATATTATACCTAGCTTGCTATCTTCAGGAAGATGTCGAGCAGGGAGCATTGTTATTAAAAACAATTACATACGTATGTGCCTATTTCTATTTCTCGAATATCGCAAAGAATTTTCATAATTCATACCCGAAAAATCAATTCTTTGCATTTCTGTACTTTGTCCTATCGTTGGACGTAATAACAAAGAAGATACCCATTTTACATACATTTTTAAATAAAGGAAAAGACAATGAAAACATTAAATGAGCGCAGTATAAAGAATCTAAATGAAGTGCATCCGGATTTAATTCGAGTGATGCAAGAAGCAATTAAAGATACTCCGATAGAATTTACAATTACGGAAGGAGTGAGAACCACCGCGCGACAACGACAGTTATACGCACAAGGTCGAACCGAACCGGGAAAGATTCTTACAAGCGCAGACGGAATAACATTGTTTTCTAATCATCAAAAGAAAACAGACGGTTACGGCCACGCTGTTGATTTGTATGCGAATCCTATCAATGTAAACGATACAAAGAACATCAAGATAGTTGCGGACCACATTTTAGACACAGCCAAAAGATTAGGTGTAAAAATGGAGTGGGGCGGGAATTGGAAGATGAGAGATTATCCACATTTTGAATTGAAAAGATGAAAAAGTATATATTTTTATTAGTCATTGTATTTTCTGTGTTTTCTTGCAAAACAACAAAAGACACAAAGGAAAGTTATTCTGAAAAAGGTAGTGTTGAGTTGTCTCAAGAAGAAGAAAAAAACGAATCTGAAATTGGCGAGAAAAACACCAAAGAGGAGACAGAAAGCAATGTTTTTGAAGAAACCGAAAAGAGCACAACTCAAATAGAGCAGACTACCAATTTTCGCGAAGATGGTTCAAAAGAGTCTGAAAAGACAACAATCTACGTCACAAACGAAAAAGCGACAAAGATAGCCATTGAAAAAGCAGTCAAGGAGACAGAAGAAAAGTATGAGAAATTATTGACTGAAAAAAAACTTCTCCTTGAAAATAAAGACAAGGAAATCGAATATCTGAAATCCGAGAATGCAAAAAAGGATTCGAGAATTATCCAGGGGGTTGAATGGCTTTGGATTAGTCTTGGATTTAGCATTATCTTGCTGGTCGTTATAATTATTTTGATATACTATTTTAAGAAGAAAAAGAAACTATTTTAGGTTATTGTTTTATTTATTTTAAGGTTGCGCCCAGTCTGTGAAGATTGGGCGTTATTATGTATTGTATTATCTAAATGTTAAATTTTGCTTTTAATGAAAAATAATTTGTATGGATATAATTTAATGTCTATATTTGTGCTGTAAAATTAGAACCGGAGAGCCACCGGGATAAAAACGGGCAGGACTACAATGTCAAAAATTAAATGTTATTCAGTTAGATTAGAAAGTTTAATCTCTATTTCTGAAAAATCCTACAAAGCAACCGCATTTGACGGCTCAACGGCTTTTATTCCTAAGTCAATGATGTTTGGAGATGATTATGAAGTTTCTAAAAGTGATGCCTATTGGATTGCTGCATTTATTCTCGAAAAAGAAGATTGCAAACTGCAATACTCAAGCAAAAAAGTAAAATGGTTTGAGCGTTAAATTTCATGTTAACACTCAAGAACTTACAAGCGCGGATAAAGTATTCGCGCTTGTATTGCGGTAAAGATTCGGGATTTGAGCGTCTTTATTTTCGCTATGGTCAAAATGGGAATGGAGTAAAGACATCTGCATGGTTTGAAGTCGTGAATGACAAAGTAAAGGCTTTTTGCAAAGTTGAAAATATACGTCATCGAAATTATTTTGATGACGAACTAGCTCAACGATATAAAAATGAGATAGAGCAGAAATTTCGAGAAATAATCAATAATTGTGAGTTAGAACGAAGAAAAATGCCATTGCATGAACGGCTGAGAGATAATGTAACACCTGTCTACAATGATTCCAGTCTACAACATCAGGCAGATGCTTTGCGCTTCTGTTGTTCTATGAAAGTAACTGCATTGTTTGCTGATACTGGCACCGGAAAATCAAAAATAGCCATAGACTTGGCTATTAGTCGATACGAAGCAAAGCAAATCAAGAAAGTCCTCGTTTTTCTCCCTGTTTCAACAAAAAAGAATTTTGAGAAACAACTTAATTTGTGGGGGGGCGGATTTGAAAAATTAGAATGGAAATTGGTCGGACTTGAAAGTATTAGTGGAAGTAATAATGCTTTTTTAGAAGCTTTAAAATTTTGCGATAGCGAAACACAAATCATCGTTGATGAATCACACATGATTAAAAATCCGAAAGCAAAACGATCGCAACGTATAAAAATGATTTCAAGTAAAACAAGTTATAAGCTTGTCATGACCGGTACCCCTGTAACTAATAATATTCATGATGTATATATGCAATATGCGATTCTTTCCGATTTAATTATTGGAGTTTCGGAATGGAGGGCTTTTGAGGATAAATATATCATTATAGGCGGTGATTTGAAGGATGAAATAATAGGCTATAAAAATATTGATTACCTAATGGGATTGCTTGAGCCTTATACCTATCAAATAGATAAGAAAGATTGTTTGACTCTTCCGGCTAAAAAATTTAGTAATTATTGTTGTCAACTTTCTGATGAACAAACCTGTTATTATCAATTAGAAAAAGAAAAACTACTAGAACTCATACGCGGAGATGATTTTACAGCAATTGATATTTTTCAAGCATTTACGAGAATGCAGCAAATCTGTTCCGGGTATTACAAAGTTGGAAATTCGGCTATTTATTTAGATTCAAACAAATTGAATTTATTGTCAGAAGTTGATACAGCTGAAAAGATAGTGTTTTTTTGCAAGTATATTTTTGAAGTATCTACTTTGGTCGATTTTCTCGGAAGCGATAAGTGTGCTGTTTTTACAGGTCAAAACAAAAAAGAGAGAGACAATGAATTGTCGGATTTTTGCACCAATAAAAAACAGTACTTTGTTGCAACCATGCAATCCGGTGGAACTGGATTAAATGGATTACAGGAAGTTTGCCGCAGCATTGTTTTTTATTCAAATTCATTTAGTTATTTTCATCGCAAACAGTCGATTGGTCGTATTGATAGACATGGACAGCAAAATGAAATGATTATACATGATTTCCGAACGATTGCCAATATTGATGATAAAATTATGCGAAATCTTTCTCGAAAAGGAAATTTAGCTGACGAAATAAAACAAATGATGACTGACAAAACTAAACTAAAAAAATACATCGAAAGCTTGTAGGTTGAAAATTATATCTATATTTGTGAAATAAAAATAAGCCTATGCGAAAATTTAATTTGAAAAAAGCGCAAAATGGCAGCGATGTAAAAACTAAAAGTGGAATTGCCGCTAAAATTTTGCTGTTTGATAGGGATAGTAGAACTTTCCCGTTGGTTGTAATTCTGAACAATAAAAAAGTTTATTATTACACAACAGAAGGTAAATTTTACAACGACAAGGATAGTGATTTAGATTTAGTAATGGTATGAATGTTTATGAAGCTGCATTACAAAGAATAGAATTAATATTCCGTGAATTTGACAATATATATGTGTCATTTTCCGGAGGAAAAGATAGTGGAGTATTATTAAATCTCTGCATTGATTATATCCGGAAAAGCAAAATCGATAGGAAGATTGGAGTCTTTCATATGGATTATGAAGCGCAATATACAGCAACGACAAATTATGTGAATGAAGTACTATTATCTAATTCGGATATTATTGAATCGTACCGTTGTTGCATTCCATTCAAAGTAACAACTTGCACATCAATGCATCAAGATTACTGGCGACCTTGGAATGAAAGCGAGCAAGATATTTGGGTAAGCCAAATGCCGGATAATTGTTATAAAAAAGAAGATTTCCCATTTTACAACGAGCAAATATGGGATTATGATTTTCAAGAAAAGTTTGGCTCCTGGTTGCACGAAAGAAAAGGAGCGAAGCGAACTTGTTGTCTTGTTGGCATTAGGACTCATGAAAGCTTAAATCGTTGGCGCGCTATTCATTCGGAGCGAAATTACAAAAATTACAACGGTTTGAATTGGACAAAGCAAATGTATGATGATGTGTATAATGCTTATCCTATCTATGATTGGTTAACTGAAGATGTTTGGATTGCGAATGGCAAATTCGGTTGGGAATATAACGACTTGTATAATCTATTTTACAAAGCTGGGGTCTCCATTGATAAAATGCGAGTAGCAAGTCCGTTTTTGTCTACAGCACAAGAGAGCTTGAAGCTTTATCGCGTAATTGAGCCTAATACATGGGGAAAGCTAGTAAGCCGTGTTAATGGCGTTAATTTTACTGGAATATATGGTGGAACTACAGCAATGGGATGGCAGTCAATTAAACTACCTAAAGGACATACGTGGAAAAGTTATATGTATTTTCTTTTGTCCACACTTCCAGAACAGACAAAGCAAAATTATCTCACAAAACTTGAAACTTCAGTTAAATTTTGGCGCGAAAAAGGAGGAGTGCTTTCTGCTGAAACAATACAAGAGCTAAAAGATTCCGGAGTTGAGATTAATGTGCAAGACTCAACAAATTACAACACGAATAAAAAGCCTGTTAGAATGGAATATATTGACGATATCGATATTGCCGATTTCAAAGATATACCCACTTATAAGCGTATGTGCATTTGTATTATGAAAAATGATCATCTGTGTAAATATATGGGATTTTCGCTCACTAAAAACGAGCAGGTCCGAAAGAAAAACATTATGGAAAAATATAAAAATATGCTATAGAATGGATGCTTTAGTTGATAAATACACGAAGATAATGTCTCTGACGGCAGAATTAGCCAATGAAATTAAAGAAATAGAAAATCTTGATGAGAAAATTGATACATTAAATTTTGTCAGGGGAATAATACATGAAGTTAGCCCATATAAAAATCATCCTGTTGATTACGTTTATTGGGAAAAATCTGAACAGATAGAGGCAAACGAATATAATCCTAATTTTGTCGCCCCTCCGGAAATGAAGTTGCTGATAACCTCAATAGAAGACGATGGGTTTACAATGCCCATTTATACAAACCCCGAAGAAAACGTAGCTAAGATAATTGACGGCTTTCATAGGAGAAAATCAATTACCATATCAACAAAAATAAATGATAGTACTTACGGGCGACTTCCTATTACAAAAAGTAAGAAAGATCAACGCGATATTGCCAGTCGTATGGCTTCTACTATTCGTCACAACCGAGCGCGGGGATCGCATGATGTTGGATTAATGAGCGAAATTGTATCAGAATTAGTTCAATCCGGAATGTCGGATGTGTGGATAATGAAAAAAATCGGCATGGATGCAGACGAATTATTAAGATTAAAACAAATAACTGGTTTAGCAGCATTGTTTGCCAGTGAAGAATTTTCGGAGGTGAAAGATGGCGAAATATCCTAAATTTATGATTGCAAAAAATCCGATGGCAGAACCAGATGGATTATATATCCTCCACACTCAAAAACCTCGTTTTTTGACAAAAGTGGAATCGAATACATTTGAAGTGATAGATGACATTGACTCAATGCTTGAATACTACAAAGGGGATTCTTCAAAGGTAGAAGGATTATTCAAAAGGCTTTCAGACTGGTATAAATCATATAAAATTTATAATAATGGCAATCGACAAGTTTACGGAAAAAATTAAATATTTGAAGTGTCGTAGTTTCTTTCCTGATTACTGTGGGATTCGATATACATCTGGCATTCTTCGTAAATTGTCTGGGAAAAATTCAAATGGGAATCCGGGAACATTTTCAGAGGAACAAAAAAAGCAAATTATAAATGGCTTGGAAAATTTTATTTTAGAATTAAAAAAATATAGTGCAGATTCAAAATAGTCTTAGGAATGCAGCTTTACAAGAAGGTTGTTAATAAATGATTCGATCGCTCTGAGTTGTGAAATTCGGAGCGATTATTATTTTTTTATAGTTTCGTTGCAAATTCGTTGCAAATTGCATAAAATAAAAACGCTAATCAATTGTGTGTTAATTGTTAGCGTTTGTTTATTTGTGTCCCGGGAGGGGCTCGAACCCTCGACCCAATGATTAAGAGTCATTTGCTCTACCAACTGAGCTACCAAGACTTTACAAAAACGCCTGCAAAGGTATAATTATCTAACCAAAACTCCAAGCAATGCAGGGAAATGTTTTAGAACCATTTGAATAACGGCAAAGAGATTTGGATTCCCCAACCATTGTAACGATGTTTATCGAAAGCTGAGTAAATACCGACTCCACAAATTCCTCCCGGTAAATCAATCGAATAGCCCCATTCAGAATAATAGCGTTTTTCAGATGTGTGCAAGAATTTGAAATGCAGGTTTTCGTTGAATATTTTCCCTTGCAAAAACGGTAGACGCTTCAACAAAAGATAATCCGTCCGATAATTCATAAATGCTTGAAGCCATTCTTTATTCGTCGAAAATTCATAAAAGGGGAGTAATGTATAAGATTCATCCCAAGATTTTATAGAAAACAGCGTATTTCCACCAGTTCCGAAATGCTTGTAATCGTTGTAATTGAACGAATTTTTATTGAAAAATTTTCCCGCAGTCAAGCGATAAGCAAACTGATTGAAAATGCCTAATTGTATTTTATGATGTATGCTCACTTCTAGTGAAGAAAATTCCGAATAATGATCCTCCTTTTTCAAACCTTGTTGATACAGAGTCGAAAAAGTCGGAAAACGCGAATGAACATATTGCTTTTTTTCGTTTATTTTCCGGTAATAATATTCCGGTGTATATTCCAAAAATGCAAAATAGCTGGCTGTATTTGAATAATTTTCATTCAACGCTTGAGCATATTCCGGACGATTAGGAGTCCAATTATCTTTTTTTCCAAGAATATTCCAAGTCGTATGATTTTCCAATGTGGAACGCTGAGAGGTTTTAAATCCTAATTTTGTACGCAAACCGTTTGCGAGGTCAATCGAATTACTTATTTGCATATATCGACTTTCGTGAAATTTAGCCAAATTTTTTCCGTAGAATAAGGAATACAATGAATTAACCAAATTTTCAACACCCGCATCACCACTGTAATCTTCCGAAGAATTTCCTACAGAAAAAGCAAAATGACCCAATTTTTCAGGCGCATAATCCAACGAAACCTCAGTTTCCCAAATCCACGCATTGCGCGCACTCGTCCAATATCCAGCCGGTTTTACCATCCATCCGGTATTTTTTCCTCTTTTAAAATCTAAACTGAATTTTTGTCCCAGCCAAAAACCATCTACAAAATTGTAACTGTTCAAAACCCCCAATAAACCGGAATAAGTAAAGCGAACAAAGGCTGAATCTCTTCCAACACCACCACCCGTGAGAAGATTTGTCGGTTTAAATTTCGGATTTTGAGCTGCTTCTGCGATGGAATCCACGTGTGCCTGAAGCGTGTCTTTTCGAGCATAACTCGCGAGTTCTTCCTCGTTCAAAGCAATAGTTCGCGTATTCGCCCAATAGATGGAATCACGATTGTTAGCCAACGAATCTGCCGTAATATTTTTATATGGATTTAATTCCAAATTTTTCTTCTCTTTTTTCGGCTTGCCTTTGGGAAGATTCAACAATGAATCATTCAACTGAATATCTGTATATTGAAATGAATGTAGAAAATCGACTTGAAGTTTCACGCCCAACATCTGAGCCTCCGTATGGCTTTTAGCGTTGGTAACGATATAAATACCTTCAGCGATAGGATTATAATTATAAATGGTATGCTGCCGGACTCCCATACCCGAAAAATGCAAATCAGCGTAACGGACATTCCATTCATCATCTGCAATATAAATCAATCCTTCCATCAATTTATGGTCTTTTAGCTTAGGGATAATCCGGATTTTGTTAATAAATAGACCATTGTCTTCTTCATATCCTTCATAACGAAAACGATAATAATTGAACGCTTTGGGATGAAGAGGCGAAATAACCGGACCAAACATCGGGCTGTAGAGTGAATTTATCCCTATATTCAGCGCTTCCTTCGGGTCATTACCATTGGGAAAGCTGGATGAATAGGCAATAACATTCCGCTCATACTTGTCCGGTGCTTCAAAATTTATTTCCGTTGAAGATTCCTGCAAAAACAATTTATCCTTATAAATTGACAAATCTTCTCCGGTCATTTTTTCCAAAAATTTGGGAAATTCCGTCATTTTTCCCGAAATCTTGCTATAAATTTGATACGTCGATTTTTTAACTATCGACTGATAATAAGGAGCTTTCGCAATAGCTTCCCGCATGATTTTGTATGCAGGGTCTTCTCCCTGATGAATTTCCACTTCCGGCAAATCATAGGACTTTTCTTTCAATTCAATGACAATTTCGAGATTTTCGTCTGTAATTGAAATTTTCATTTCTTCGGTGATATAACCGATACTGCTGAATTTCAAATGATAATCGCCCGAATTTAGTTTTACCTGAAATTCGCCTTCCGAATCACAAATCAAACCTAATTTTGTTTCTTCGATATAAATAGAAACTGCCAGAATAGGATTTCCGGCAGTATCGTTTATTTTTCCTTTTAAAATTTGTGCAAAACTTATTTCGGGCGACACTAAAAAGAGTAAACCCAAAAGTTTAAGGAATAATTTCATTAATCATTTGATAATTTGTGGATTACTAATCCCGAGCGTAATTTCGGTTCAAACCAAGTGGTTTTCGGAGGCATGATGTTGCCTGTATCCGCGATGTCAATTAACTGTTTCATCGAAACCGGATATAATGCTAAGGCCGCAACCATTTCGCCATTATCCACTCGTCTTTTTAACTCTCCCAATCCGCGTAATCCGCCGACAAAATCCACTCGTTTGTCTGTGCGAAGGTCTTTCATTCCTAATATTTTATCCAAAATAAGATTAGACGAAATAGTAACATCTAATATGCCAATCGGGTCATTATCATCATAAGTTCCTTTTTTAGCATCCAAAGAATACCAATGACCATTATTTAGATACAACGAAAAATTATGCAATTTCTCAGGATGATACATTTCAGTTCCTTTGTCAATAATGTCAAAATCGGCAGAAAGAACATTCAAAAACTCGTCAGAAGTAAGCCCATTCAAATCTTTTACCACTCGATTGTAATCCATAATTTTCAATTGATTATCCGGAAAACAAACCGCCATAAAATAGTTATATTCTTCTTTGCCTGTATGATTCGGATTTTGTTTTGCTTTTTCAGCTCCGACTAAGGCTGCCGCTGCGGAACGATGATGTCCGTCTGCAATGTACAAATAAGGCATTTCAGCAAATAATTCAGTGATTTTTTGAATATTTGCTTCGTCATCAATTACCCAGAAATGATGTCCAATAGCATCTTCGGAAACAAAATCATATTCAGGAGTTGTTTGAATTACAGATTTAACAATTTGGTCTAATTCAGCATTTTCAGGATAAGCAAAAAAGACAGGCTCAATATTCGCATCATTGATACGAACATGTTTCATTCGGTCTTCCTCTTTATCTTTTCTTGTTAATTCATGTTTTTTGATTATTCCTTTCATGTAATCATCCACATGAGAACCAACAACCAAGCCGTATTGAGTACGTCCATTCATGGTTTGAGCATAAACGTAGTAATTCTCTTTATTGTCTTGAACCAGCCAGCCTTTTTCTTGGAATTTCTTGAAGTTTTCAACCGCTTTTTCATACACATCGCTATCGTGTTCATCTTTTCCTACAGGAAAATCGATTTCCGGCTTAATGATATGATACAGAGATTTTTCATTTCCCTTTGCTTCCTCTCTCGCTTCTTCAGAACTTAATACGTCATAAGGGCGTGATGCAACTTCTTTTACGTATTCTTTTGGAGGACGAACTCCTTTAAATGGTTTTATTATAGCCATGCTCTTTTATTGTTTTTAGTGAAAACGCAAAGATACGAACTTTTTGCGTACTTTTGCAAGCTAAAATTAAACAGTATATAGAGATAAATCTACAATCTGTTACTTAATAACGAAAATTTATGTTGATTGTTGAAAGCTTGAAAGTTGAATTTGGAGGGCAGACTTTATTTGATAATATTAGTTTTATCATTAATAAAAAAGACAAAATAGCTCTTGTCGGTAAAAATGGTGCCGGAAAAAGCACGATGTTGAAGATATTGGCAGGAGTAAATAAAAGCTATAAAGGAACTGTAACCGGACCTGACGGAATTACAGTTGGCTATCTTCCGCAAGTAATGCAGGTTTCGGATACGCGAACCGTTCGGGAAGAAGCTTCACAAGCTTTTGCGCCTGTTTTTGCGTTGCAAGCGGAGATTGAAGAAATGAATCGACAATTAGAAACTCGTACCGATTATGAATCAGATGATTATGCTGATTTAATTAATCGTTTTACAATTGCACACGAACGATTGGCGGGAATTGAAAATGTGAATTTTGACGGAGAAGTTGAAAAAACATTGCTCGGTTTAGGTTTTAAGCGTTCGGATTTAGATAAACCAACGAATGAATTTAGCGGCGGTTGGAGAATGCGTGTGGAATTAGCGAAATTATTACTTCAAAATCCGGATGTGATGTTACTGGATGAGCCGACCAACCATTTAGATATTGAAACGATTGGCTGGTTAGAAGATTTTATCAATACACAGGCCAATGCGGTTGTTTTGATTTCTCACGACCGCAAATTCATTGATTCGGTTACGACTCGAACCATTGAATTGACTTTGGGTAAGATTTATGATTATAAAGTTAATTTTACGACTTATCAACAATTAAGAGAAGAACGCCGTCAACAGCAGCTTCATGCGTGGGAAGCTCAACAAAAGCAAATCGCTGAAATTGAAGAATTTATTGAACGGTTTCGCGCGCAGGCAGCTAAAGCAGTATTAGTTCAATCGCGTGTTCGNCAGTTGGAAAAACTGGAACGAGTGCATATTGATGAAGAAGATAAGGCGCAAATTCGCATCAAATTTCAGCCGGCGACTCGTTCGGGAAATTATCCTTTGACAGTGGACGGTTTGACGAAATCTTACGATGATTATTTGGTTTTTGGAAATGCTAATTTGATGATTTCGCGAGGGGAGAAAATTGCCTTAGCGGGTAAAAATGGCGAAGGAAAATCAACTTTTGTCAAATGTGTAATGGGAGAAACGCCTTATTCGGGAACAATCATGTTGGGACACAATGTGAAAATCGGTTATTTTGCTCAAAATCAAGCGCAGTTATTAGATGAGGAGTTGACCGTTTTTGAAACGATTGACCAAGTTGCAGAAGGCGATATTCGGACACAAATCCGCAATATTTTGGGTGCCTTTATGTTTGGTCGAGATGATTCAGACAAGAAAGTGAAAGTTTTATCGGGCGGAGAAAGAACGCGTTTAGCGATGATAAAATTGCTGTTGGAGCCTGTGAATTTATTAATTTTGGATGAGCCGACCAATCATTTGGATTTGAAAACAAAAGAAGTATTGAAAAATGCTTTGTTGGATTATGACGGAACGGTTATCTTGGTTTCTCACGACCGCGATTTTCTGGACGGTTTGGTTACTAAAGTTTTTGAGTTTTCAGATAAAAAAGTGCGCGAACACATCGGCGGTATTTACGAATTTTTAGAAAAAAAACTTGCAGAGAGCAGTGCAGGTTTTTGAATTAAGAATTAAAAATTAAGAATTAAGAATTGGCGCAAAGCGCGGATTTGCTGGCGCGGATTTGTAATCCGTGCCTAACAGATGTTTCGTAGAAACATTGCCTTAATAACCAGGGATTTTAATCCCTGGCTTCTAAAATCGTCACCAACGCCAACGCCACCGTCATCGCGCTAATTCGTCATGATTCGCACCAATTTGCCATAATGCGCCACAAAAAACCGGGGATTAAAATCCCCGGCTATTAAGGCATTGTTTCTACGAAACAAGTTTTTATTTACTGCGCTTTGCGCCAATTTTTAATTCTTACTTCTTAATTTTTAATTCTCTTAACCGTTTTCTTGCCCACTTGGATGATATAAGCGCCCTGCGGTAATGGGATATATGTTTCGTTATTTTGCGCAATCACTTGAATCAGTTTTGTGCCCGAAAGATTATAAACTGCAATCACTTCAGAAACATCACATTTGACAACCAGATTTTCATTTTGGAAATAAACGATTATCGGAGTCGAGCTAACCAAAGACATACCCACATCATCTCGAAGAACTTCTGTTGCTACAACAATTGCTTCTTGTTCAATGATTGTTCCATCCTCAAGAACCATATCAATATCCTTCAATTCAATCTCGTAATTACCGTTTTGTACCGTTTCATCAACAATATATCCAATCGTCATAATCTTGGTATATTCAGGAAGAGCTTGGTCAGCCCTTAAGCCATTCGCAACAATTTCGATGCGCCAAGTATTGTCTCCTGCAAGCGTAATAACCAATTTGAAGAGTTCCGCAAGAGTTTCGGACAAGAAAGTGCTTGTTTCGTCAAGCGTATATCCTTCCGGTAATTGAATATTGAAACTACCTGTGATAGACGCATCTCCGGCAATTTCCAAAGAGAAATCAATACTTCCTTTTCCATCACTTTCGATAGGTTTAGGTTCTTCCACGACAACGGTATTGTTTACAGCTACAAAGTTTGCGATTAATGTCCGGTCGCATTCTACGATAAATGTATAGACGCTATTGGTCGATACTTCTTGTCCGTTTTCAGTCCAATTAACGAAACGATGCCCTTCATTGGCAGTTGCTGTTACTGTTGTTTCTGTACCAAAATCAATAGAGTTATTACCATTAACAACGCCATATTCATCATTATTGCTGCTAACAGTAATTGTGTATTTTATTGGTGCAAAATTCGCTATTAATGCTCGGTCGTTTTCCACAATAAATTTATATTCGCTATCAGTCGAAACTTCTTGGTTGTTTTCAGTCCAGTTTATAAATTGATAACCGGGCGTAGCAGTTGCGGTTACTGTTGTTTCTGTGCCAAAATCAATAGAGTCATTGCCATTCGCAACGCCATATTCATTATTATTGCTACTAACAGTAATTGTATATTTTATTGGAACAAAATTAGCGACTAATGCTCGGTCGCTTTCCACAATAAATTTATATTCGCTATCAGTCGAAACTTCTTGGTTGTTTTCAGTCCAGTTTATAAATTGATAACCGGTCGCAGCAGTTGCGGTTACTGTTGTTTCCGTTCCAAAATCGACAGAGCCATTACCATTGACAGTGCCATATTCATCATTATTGCTACTAACGGTAATTGCATATTTTATTGGCGCAAAATTCGCGACTAATACTCGGTCGCTTTCCACAATAAATGTATATTCGCTGTCTGTCGAAACTTCTTGGTTGTTTTCAGTCCAGTTTATAAATTGATAACCATTATTAGCAGTTGCAGTTATAATTATCTCTGCTTTTTCGTCGAAAGTTCCGCTGCCAATTACTGCCCCAAATAAATCATCATTGGCACTTAAAGAAATAGCGTAAGTTGTGCTCGGAATAGCGTGTATATCGAAATATTTCCATATCTCGGCTGCTTGATATGCTTCTACGGCTTCTGCCGGGACATAAAGTCTACCAGTAAATACACCGAAAGAGTTAGATATAGCTATCGGAGTTTGTGAGTAACAAGTAATTTTTTTTAGGCTGGAACAATCATAAAATGCGTAGCTTCCAATGCTCGTAACACTGCTGGGAATCTCAATAGATGTTAGGCTGGAACATCCCCAAAACGTGCGGTCTTCAATGCTTGTAACACCGCTTGGAATTTCAATAGATGTTATTAGGCTGGAGCACCCAAAAAATGCGTGGCTTCCAATGCTTGTAACACCGCTTGGAATTTCAATAGATGTTAGGCTGGAACAATTCAAAAATGCGTAACCTTCAATGCTTGTAACACCGCTTGGAATCTCAATAGATGTTAGGCTGGAACAACCACTAAATGCGCTGCGTCCAATGCTTGTAACACCGCTTGGAATTTCAATAGATGTTAGGCTGGAGCAACCATAAAATGCGCCGCTTCTAATGCTTGTGACACTGTTAGGGATGAAAATAGTTGCCGATTTCCGAGCAGGGCATGCATGTAGCGATGTTTTGTCTTTATTGTAAAGCAAACCATTTTCCGAACTATATCTTGTATTCTCTTTTTCGACGGTTATATTTGTTAGGTTGGAACAATCATAAAATATGAGGTCTCCAATGCTTGTAACACTACTTGGAATTTCAATAGATGTTAGGCTGGAACAACTCGCAAATGCGTAGTCTCCAATGCTTGTAACACTGCTGGGAATCTTAATAGATGTTAGGCTGGAACAACTCGCAAATGCGTTGTATCCAATGCTTGTAACACTACTTGGAATTTCAATATTTGTTAGGCTGGAACAACCACTAAATGCGCTGCGTCCAATGCTTGTAGCAGCACTACTTGAAATTTTAATATTTGTTAGGCTGGAACAATTATTAAATACCTCGTCTCCAATGCTTGTAACACTACTTGGAATTTCAATAGATGTTAGGCTGGAACAAATCGAAAATGCGCTGTTTCCAATGCTTGTAACACTGCTGGGAATCTCAATAGATGTTAGGCTGGAGCACCAAAAAAACGTGTAGTCTCTAATGCTTGTAACACTGCTGGGAATCTCAATAGATGTTAGGCTGGAACAGCGACTAAATGCGTTGTTCCCAATGCTTGTAACACTGCTGGGAATCTTAATAGATGTTAGGCTGGAACAACTCGCAAATGCGCTGTATCCAATGCTTGTAACAGCATAATTGACCCCATCGTATTGCACATTTGCAGGAATTTCGATAGTTACACTTGTTGTTGTATTCTGATAGCTTGCCACCTCTACAGTTCGTGGTGCTGCATTGGAAGTAACGTCATAATTGAGCCCCTCAAAACTAAACCGTTGTCCCCACATCTGCGTAGTTACCAGCAGGCACATCATTAAAAAAAGTACTGTTTTTTTCATTTCATATATATTATAGTTGATAAATAATTTTCACAAAACGAGGGACTTACATTTTGCAATCTTGTAAGCCCCTTGCGTTTTTTAGTCCGCTAACTCAAATGTCAGTTTCGGAAGCATTTCTTTTAATAATTTTCCCGGTGTAAAAATGACCTTTTGTCCTCGAATCATTTTTGCATTCAGTTGTTCTTTCGTATCCGCGCCCTCGCTCGAAAACGAAACGCGAAGTGTTCCCAATTCGCCCAATTGA
>JGI996J12353_1000184_pt1 | contig 17967 bp, 12 predicted proteins | sample IntmicLarv5ML5BL_FD_12353 | JGI IMG/M metagenome (IMG submission 12353) | reverse complement strand
CAGAGCTCTTGCAGAAAATCTTAGGATTCTGGACCAAACGGCCTTTGCGCTGTGTAAAGAGAATGGGGTTCCGATAGTGGTATTTGATATGAATAGAGAGGGAAATTTGCGACGACTTGTAGAGAAGGGAGATATCGGCACGCTTGTATCTTGCGAAGAATAGCTACATTTCAGGTTGATAAAATAACCATTGGAGACAGAGTAACCACCAGAGAAGAAGAACGACAAAAAATAGATATATGGATATCAGTAAACAAAAAGAGGTAATCTCCGTTGCGAAGGAGAAGATGGTCAAAGCGCTGAATTACTTAGAGGAAGAGCTGAAAACTTACAGAGCGGGGAAGGCAAACCCGGCTGTCTTTAATAACGTCTCCATAGACTATTATGGAACGACAACACCAATACCGCAAGTTGCGAGTATTACTACCCCCGATGCCAAGACGATGCTGATACAACCATGGGACAAAAGTATGATTCCGGCTATAGAGAGGGCGATAATGGCGGCCAATATCGGGTTTACGCCGCAAAACAACGGAGAGCATATAAGGATAAATGTACCTCCCCTTACCGAAGAGAGGCGCAAAGACCTTGTAAAGAGAATTAAAGCCGAAGGCGAGAACGCAAAGATCAGCGTCCGTAATGCCCGTCGTGAAGGGGTAGATCTTTTGAAAAAATATCAGAAAGACGGCCTGCCCGAAGATGTGGTAAAGGACGGCGAAGCCGAACTCCAGAAAGAGACAGAGACTTTCAACAAAAAGATCGACGACACCGTTACCGCCAAGGAGAAGGAGATAATGACAGTGTAACTATTAACAAAACTAGATAGGTATAACAATGAAAAACCCCAACATGTTAGACGCATTTTGGGGTTCATTGCTTTCATGAGGGAGAAATGCGTGTGCGGAGATAGATATTATTCGCGAATTGCAGCGATTCCGGGGAGATCGATTCCTTCGAGATATTCGAGCATGGCCCCTCCTCCTGTAGACACATAACTTACCTTATCGGCAAAGCCCATTTGGGTTACAGCCGCAACAGAGTCTCCTCCGCCAACAAGGGTGAATGTTCCCATTGATGTTATTTCGGCAAGAATCCGTGCGATAGCATTTGTTCCCTTTGCAAAGTTCGGTTGCTCAAACACCCCCACAGGGCCGTTCCATAGAACCGTTTTTGATGCTTTGAGCACACCCTCCCACTCTTTTAGTGTAGATGGCGCGACATCCATCCCAAGCCATCCGTCGGGGATGTTGGTGTCAAGGCAGATCATTGTTTTGGCATCGTTACTGAAAGCGTCGGCAGCAACAACCTCTCCGTGCATATAGATATTGATGCCCTTCTCTTTAGCCTTTTCTATTATAGACAAGGCAAGCTCCAATTGGTCATCTTCGCAGAGTGATTTTCCTATCTTTCCTCCCTGAGCCTTAGCAAAGGTAAAGACCATTGCTCCTCCTATAATCATGTTATCCACAACATCAAAAAGCTTCTCGATAATGGCTATTTTAGAAGAGACCTTTGCTCCTCCGATAATGGCCGTTACAGGGTGCTTGGGAGATTTAAGAACTTTGTCGATAGCTGTAATCTCTCCCTCCATAACGTATCCGAACATCTTATCGTTCGGAAAATAACTTGCGATAATGGCCGTAGAGGCGTGTTTGCGGTGGGCGGTACCGAAGGCATCATTTATATAGCAATCGCCATAGGAGGCAAGAGTTTTTACAAACGCTTTCTGCTTCTCTTTTATTTCGGCCTTTGCAGCATCTTTCTCCTCTTTAGATGCATCCTCCGCCAATCCGCGTGGTTTTCCTTCTTCCTCAGCATAGAATCTAAGATTTTCTAGCAGCAAAACTTCTCCGGGTTTCAACGAAGCTGATAATTCCTGTGCCTTCATACAGTCGGAGGCAAACTTAACGGGTACTCCAATTTGTTTTTCAATTTCGGGAATTATATGTTTGAGCGAATATTTATCGGTAACACCCTTTGGTCTGCCTAAATGCGACATAATTATTAAGGAGCCACCACTCTGTAAAACCTTTTTAAGAGTTGGGATTGCAGCCCTTATACGAGTATCATCGGTTATTCTGAAAGACTCATCGAGCGGAACGTTAAAGTCGACCCTTACTAAAGTTCTTTTGCCTGTGAAATTATAAGTATCAATGGTTTGCATACAGATAGATGTTAAAATAGATGTTCAAAAACTGTGTAAAACAGAGCCTTTGGCTTTCGCTGTCGCCCTTTTTACGGCATGCAAAATTAAGAATAATCTATTAATTTACTACTTTTGCATGAATGCGAAGATAAGATGCGCCTCGGCAATTTCAAGCAAGCTTGAATTGCTCTCGGCTTTCATTATCGTTGCATAAATGCGAAAATAGAATACGCCTCGACATTTTTGAGCATGATTTTTACAAAATCATTCTCTGGGCATAATTTTGGATTTAAATGGTTTTATTGGAGTCTCCGGCCGATTGGCGCGATTACGAACTTATAGATTCGGGCGATTTTGAAAAACTCGAGCGATTCGGGAAATATTTTCTGATACGTCCTGAGCCTAAAGCGTTGTGGCGTAAAGAGCTTTCGGATAGGGAGTGGCTAAAGAAGGCTCACACAAAGTTCACGACCGGAGCAGGTTTCGGAAAATCGGGCAAGGAGGATTCGGGGAGTTGGACGCAACTTAATAAGATGCCCGAACAGTGGGTTATCTCTTATGCGAATGCGGGTCTCTCCTTCAATTTGAGACTTGGGCTTACCGCATTTAAGCATATTGGAGTTTTTCCCGAGCAAGCTCCGAATTGGGACTTTATATATCGCGAAACCATAAATTTGGTGAATCATAGTGATACGCAAAACGTGCAACATTCAAGTGATGCTCAAAATCGCCCAAAGGTGCTGAACCTGTTTGCCTACACCGGCGCAGCCTCTCTTGCGGCAAAAGCTGCAGGGGCAGATGTTACTCATCTCGACTCTGTAAAACAGGTTGTTAGTTGGGCAAAGGCTAATATGGAATTTAGCGGATTGGATAATATTCGATGGGTTATAGAAGATGCCCTCAAGTTTGTGAAGAGAGAGGCGAAACGGGGAAATAAATATCAGGGAATCATTATGGATCCTCCTGCATACGGTCATGGCCCCGATGGAGAGAGGTGGAAACTCGACGAGCTGTTGTTTGAGATGATGAAGGGGGTATCGGAGATCATCGCTCCCGAAAATAGCTATTTGGTGTTAAACCTATATTCAAACGGATACTCCGCGCTCTTGTCCGAAACCATTGTAAAGAGCGCCTTTGACCTTGAAAAGAGCAATAAACCGTACGAAATATCTTACGGAGAGCTATTTTTGAAAGACAGATTTAATAAATCATTACCTTTGAGTGTATTCACGCGACTGAAGAGATAAAAAGGCTCCAGCTAAGTATTAGTTATATTAGGCAATAGATAGAAACGAAAATTATAAAATTTGATGATAACACTTCCTCTTTCAATAACGTGGGGTCCCGATCCCGAAATCTTTTCCTTCGGAGCATTACATATCCGCTATTACAGCGTACTGTTTGTCTCCGGATTTATAATCGGTTTCTGGCTCTTTATAAAATTTTTCAAAAGAGAGAACTTGCCGGTGGATATGCTCGATTCGCTGCTATATACACTGCTCATCGCAGGGACGTTGGGGGCGAGACTCGGACACTGTTTTTTCTATGAGCCGAACTATTATCTGTCGCACCCAATAGAAATTCTTAAAATATGGGAGGGGGGATTAGCCAGTCATGGAGGGGCGCTGGGAATATTGATAGCAATATTTTTCTGGGTTCGTAAATATGGGCCAAAGTATAACTTTGATTACGTCTGGTTGTTAGACAAGCTCGGAATAGCAACTCCTCTTGCCGGGGCGTTGATAAGGTTCGGGAATTTTATGAATTCGGAGATTTACGGTGATGTAACCGATTTGCCCTGGGGGGTTATATTTACCCTTAAAGGAGAGACTCTTCCCAAGCACCCGACGCAGCTATACGAAGCATTGTGCTACCTGCTGCTCTTCGGATTGCAGATGGTAATATGGAAAAAATGGCTTCCTAAGATGAAACGAGGGGTATTTTTTGGGATATTTTTTATCGGGATCTTTGCTTCGCGCTTTGTAATAGAATTTATCAAAGAGCCACAAGTGGCATTTGAAGAGGGAATGAGACTGAATATGGGGCAACTGCTTAGTATTCCGTTTATCCTCGCCGGAGTTGGGTTTATAATCTACGGATACGTTAGCAAGAAACCGGCAATGGTAGAGCCTGAGCCGGCTAAGAAAAAGAGAGAGACGACACTAACGGATAACGTGCGTGTTAAGAGAGAGAATTAATTTAGGAGCAGTAAGGATAAATTACGTCCGTTCCGACTCTCTGCGAAGATCTTTTTCTTTAATGGAGTGTCTTTTGTCAAACTCTTTTTTGCCTCGGGCAAGGGCAATGTTGAGTTTTGCATATCCATTTTCGGCAATGAACAATCGGGTGGCCACTATTGTAAGTCCTTTTTCGCGAGTCGCTCTAAACAGGCGATTCAACTCATTGCGATTAAGGAGTAGTTTCCTGTCGCGCCGCGGATCGTGATTGTTGAGATTTCCCCACCAATATTCGGCAATATGCATATTCTTTACAAAGAGCTCTCTGCCCACAAAATAGCAGTAAGAGTCTACCAAAGAGGCCTTTCCGGCGCGGATAGACTTAATCTCCGTTCCTGAGAGGACGACTCCGGCGGTAAAGGTCTCGATGAACTCATATTCGAAAGAAGCCTTTTTATTCCTGATCTCTATTTTACTTTTTGCTTTTGGCATAATGGGTGCAAATATAGTGAAAGCCGAGAGCAAAGCAAGGTAAGGCGAATATTATATACTGCAACTTGTTTGCAGGAGCTATGCCGAGGCGCCTCCTATATTCACGATTTTCGTAACGATAGTGCTATCTATCTTATATAAATATAGTGTAATTTTGCGAGATGATGTACGATTTGACCGTTATACTGGGACCGACCGCTTCGGGCAAGACGAGATATGCCGTTAAGATGGCAGCCGAAACAGACGGAGAGATAATATCTGCCGACTCCAGACAGGTTTACAGGGGTATGGATATAGGAACGGGGAAGGATCTTGGCGAATACACATATAACGGAATAACTATTCCTTACCATCTCATAGATATTGCAAATGCGGGAACCAAGTACAACTTGTTTGAGTATTGTCGCGATTTTGCAAAAGTTTACGAAGATATCCGTTCGCGAGGCAAGTATCCGATATTGTGCGGCGGTACGGGGCTCTATATAGAGGCGGTAACAAAAGGCTACTCTCTTCCCGAGGTTCCACCCGATCATGCTTTGAGAGAGGAGTTGGAGAGGCTTTCGATAGAGGAGCTTACCGAACGCCTTTCAAAGTTAAAAAAGCTACACAATACCACCGATATAGATAGCAAAAAGAGAGCTATCAGGGCTATTGAAATTGCTTTGTACGAGCAAAGAATTGCAAAAGAGAGCAGCACAGAGGCGAATGTTGTAAAAAGGGAGATAATAGACGAAGCAGGCGGAGAGGACTCTCCGTTGGAAGAGGCGACATTTGAAGAGAGCAGGAAAGATGAGAGCTTTGAGAATGCGAAAAATAGGGCAAAGATCGATGGAAGAGAAAATGGAGTTTCCGGGTTGAATTGCAGATATATAGGAATATCGGTCGAAAGAGAGGAGCGGATTAGACGCATCGATGCGCGGCTGAAATATCGTTTGGAGAATGGGATGGTAGAGGAGGTAAGAGGTTTGCTCAATAGCGGCATTTCGGCAGAGGATATGATCTATTATGGATTGGAGTATAAATTTGTAACACAATACCTGATAAACCAACTATCCTATGAGGAGATGGAGCGGCAATTAGCCATAGCAATACATCAGTTTGCTAAACGACAGATGACCTGGTTCCGCGGAATGGAGCGTAGAGGAATAGAGATAGAGTGGATTACTATATGATAACGAATCGAGTACATGTTAATCGATATATACTACGTTGAGAATAACCATGTCAAGTATGGGTGGTTACTCGAGTCTATAAATTTAAGGAGACAGGCATATTGCCTGTCTCCAAAATAGCTAACTTACTGACTATCTTTTTAATCTATTGCCAAAAGATAGTGCAATAAAGATTTAGGGCATTGTTATTGCTGTTATCTTTCGCTGTAAGGATGAAGGAGTTGTTAGAAATTGTTACTCCGGAAGGCAGCGACCAGGCGTCTGTCGTAGGGTTGTAAGTCAAGGTAAATGATCCGCTGAAATCGTCACTATTGGTAACATCGGTTTCCGTTCCCGTTATTCTTAAAGTCACAGCATGTGCTTTGCGATAACTAAGTGAATAACTTGGAGTGGAATATGACGATGGAAAGGTATAAATTCCACCTTGGTCAGGAACATTTGTTTCAAGCAAATTAATAAATGTAGTTTCCGCCCCAGGAGGAACTGTAATAAACGCTTGGAGTAACACTTCTGCCTCACTACCTGCATCATCCTGGAGATATGACAAGCTTGTTGCTGTAAACCTAAGCGTTTTATGTGTAGAAACGGGAACAAAAGTCTCCTTTGCCAACCACACCCCAGCGGCCGTCTGTATTTCGGCTTTTCTGCTTCCGGCAAAATCCCAAATATTAAATAATTTGGGGCCGGAATAGTCTGTCAATACCCAGGTGGATGGCTCAGAGAGGCTTGCTAACCATTGATCATGGGCAGCCTGACTGCCAAACGAAGATGCTTGTTGAGACTGTCCTCCTCTAACCAAGAGTCTTTCCTCAAAATTAGAGGCTTGCAGCTTAGTTGCATTGTATTGATTATATTCGACACCGGTACTGATTCCTGAAGAAGCGAAATTAAAACCGGCCTGGACAGCCGCTCCAAAATCAATACTGGTAGACATTGAAGATTTGTCTGCGGTCATCGAATAATCTAGCGTACCGCCCATAATAAAGCCACCGATCACATGTGTGCCGTATTTCTGGAATAGATTATCGGTAGTCATGGTTGCAATATCTGCTTTAAACTCATCTGTCAGGCACTCCATTAAATTTGCAACTGTAATATTTGTATGAAGCTGTACGGATTGTTTTTGGGTAACGCTTCTAAATGTTGCAAATTCATTTTCTGATGAAGAATAAGAGGTTGCTGAAAAATTTGTTTTAACCGATGCTGAGAAACCCTTGATCCCTCCTGAAACATTAGCGCTCGCCGACATGTTATTTTGGTATTGTGCAATTGAGTTGCCATATATATACGACTCTTCTGTCATATTATGAGAGGTAACTCCTGCAAGATATCCCTTTTCTTCCAATTTACCCCAATCGAATATCTGAGCTCGAACATATCGATCTACTGCATATTCACCTGCAGCATCGTACCCCATGCCGAGATATTTGTAATCGGCGAGGACAATTGCCGGATCTTTTGATTGTTGTATTGAGAGAATGGCAGTCAGGCCAGTCAGGGCATTTTTGAAGATAAGGTCAAAATTACGATTTCTCACATAAGTATTACGAGTTACAGTAATATTTATAGGCGTACTTCCGATTCCCGAAGTTGAAGAAACGGATATCCATTTAGGAATATTTTGTATTGGAGTTTCTATCGCCCAATTACCAATAGTAGACTTCAGAACAATGCTTTGCGATCCCTGATTATAGTCGAATGTATGCATTGACGGTTCAAATTTAAAATCAACATCAGCATGAGATTGTGTCACCTTGACAGTCTTAGATTTTTGTTCGCCCGATGTACCGCCCACGGAAACAGTTATATATCCAACCCTGGTTTCTCCCGTTGTGTTCATATTGGCGGTGATTTCAATGGCGCCGGAGAGTTTTGTAATAGTAATCCATGGAGCCGTGGTATGTGTATCGAAGGATGTGTTTGTAGATAGCTTTACATTGGCTGTCTCACCCATGGAGTTGAGTGTAATTTCAGATACCGATAACTCTAGAATATTATTTGTTGCAGCTTGTTTAATGGTTACTGTTCTAATTGTCGGAGCATCCGATTGTCCTACGGTATTAACACTAAGTATGGCTGTCCGCTCTTCTTTGCCCGTATTTTCGGTTACGACTATTTCGATAAATCCATCATATACGGTAGGGGTAACCCATGTCGCATTCGAAGTAGTCTCAATAGTACAATTGTATCCCGAAAGCAGATATTTTACTTCAAATAGTGCGCTATCTTTTGGTATCAGATATTCGGTAATCGGAATCTCCAGATAATGTTTGCTGATTCCTTGAGTAATAGTAACGGTACGAACTTCCCGTTTGCCGCCCTCACTTTCGGTATGTATGATTATAGTTCCTTCCCGATTACTATTTGTATTGTTTGCATTAACAGATACTTTTATTGTCGCATCTCCATTTCCTGTAGATTTGTCAATTACAAACCAATCACTATCTATGGACGCATCCCATTTTCCGGAAGATAGAACCGTTATATTGAACTCTTCGGCTGTAGATGCTACTGTTTTTTCACTCGGAGAGACACTTAATGCGGCGCTTCCTTTTGCGCCCTGTGTAATGGGAACAATACGAGTTTCACGTAGACCGCCATCACCTTCGGCATATATGGTAATAACTCCTTTTCTTTCACTATTGGCGCTATTTTCAGAGGCAGATACTTTTATTGTCGCATCTCCATCTCCAGTGGTTTTATCTATAGAGAGCCAATTACTATCTACGGATGCATTCCATTTTCCGGAAGATAGAACGGTTACAATGAACTCTTCGGCTGTTGATGCTAGTGCTTTTTCACCAGGAGAGATACTTAGCGTTGCGCTCCCGACTCCCTGGGTGACAGTAATGATACGAGTTTGTCTGTTGCCGCTTTCTCCCTCTGTATATATGGTTATAATTCCTTTTCTCTCACTTTTTGTGTTATTAACAGAGGTAGATACTTTTATCGTCGCATCTCCATCTCCTGTGGTTTTGTCTATTGAGAGCCATCCGCTATCTACAGACGCGTTCCATTTGACAGACGAGAGAACCGTCAGATTGAAATTTTCGGGAGCAGATCCTACAACCTTTTCGTTAGGAGAGACACTTATTGTTGCAACCACGGTTGCCTGGCTTACGTTTATATTACACACGGATGTCTTGCCGTTAGATACGGAGCTCACGGTTATCAAAGCAGAACGAGTATTACCGGTATTATTTGCCAGCACCGAAATTGTAAAGTTATCGTTTCCCGTCCCCGTAGTTTTAGACACCGTACACCAGTCGTTAGAAGAGGTTACAGACCAATCGTTATTTGAGAAAACTGAGATTATTTGAGTTTCGGCATTCTTATAGAATTCTATGTTCTCTTGAGAGACGGCCAAATTTACACCTGCTCCGGCTTGACGAACAAGAACCGTTGCGGAGCAGTCGTCTCCTGCTACGGTAACAATTGCCGATCTGCTTTGGACATCCACATTCTCATCTATAATTACGTCGAAAGAGCCGGCCAATGAGCCGGTTCCACGTATAATACGACACCATGCAGCGTCGCTGTTAACATTCCATTTGGTATTAGTTTTTATTTCAATAACCTCTTTATGAGCCGCTGAAGTTAACTCCAATGCGCCATTGTTAACATTGATGAAAGAGAGGTCTTTTTCGGTACACCCTGTTATGATCAAGGCTGTCGCAGCAATGATACACATCAGAAAAACAGGAACATGTAGTTTTGATAAATAATGTTTCATATCATATATTTTAATTGTTGTTTAATAGTTAAAATCTGGTTCAAACACCGCTTTTTGTTTTAGAGTTTGCGAAATGCTTGTTGCAGCGGAGAGGAACTCCTTAGCTGTGTCGGGTTCGTTAATTCTGGCATGCGCCAGGGCCAACAGATAGTCTCTCTCTGCGCTCTTGTCGAGCAGCATCAAAACACCTATAGCATCTTTGTTTTTCCCTACATATATCTTTGCAATAGCAGCATTGATATCTATGTAATCACTCAGATTATCACAAGCCAGACTATACTCTCCATACATCAGTTGTATTACTCCCAGATTATATTTTGCTTCGGGGATGGTGTGTATTGTTGCCATTAGGGCCTTCGCCTCGGAGTAACGCTGCTCATCCATCAACAAAAGCGCCTTGTTATATCTGATAACCTCCGATCTTACATTGGCCGGTATCTGTGCGGCAAGATTTAGCGCCAGGGCCGAATTTCCCTCTTTAATAGCATCTAACATACGGCTGTGTAGAGCGGTCACGTTATCTTCTTCGCCGGATAGTTTGACAAAAGAGCTTATGTCGCCCTTCTCTCCATTTACAGATACGTTTTCGTTGCTGTGTAAATAACTGATCCCCTCAAGACCTTTATATTGTACAGAAACGGTTACATCTCCATATCTGAGAAGCGGAAATATCTCGTTTGCCATTGTACGATAATCTACAGGATATTTGGTGTGAATGATGCGCTCTCTCTCATCAAAGTCGGCAGTTGTGCGGATTACGTTTTCGATATCATCTCTGTTTTGCAAATTTAATCCGGGTAAAAGAATCAAGAGCCTCTCCCAACCTTCGGTAATCATTTCAACGGAGTATTGTTTTTCACCTATTCCGATTTCGGATAGATATGCTTTAATGGTTTGGAGTCTGTTTTCTCCAAGCGACTGATTATATTGAACAGATCCTTCAGGAGAGTTACTGATAGACACCTTTAGTTCGTATCCCCTGACTTCATTATCGTTGTTAAGATTTCGGATAAACTGTTCGAAGCTCTTCTCTTGTACTTTGTCGGCTTCCAAGTCGGAAGAGTTCAGACGGAATATTATGGATTGATCTTTAAGTGTCTCTTTCCCTCCGCGAACTATACGGCTGTCCGATCCGCTCTGATAGTAATATTTTCTGGTGTTATCAAACGAGATTAACGGAGTAAGGTCGAATAGGCCGTTTGTAATTAATATCCGTCCCAGATATACCTCCTTATTGTAAGCGTTAGCATATAGATCGGCATATAGCGCTGCGCTCTTCATCCAGGTAGAGTATGGTATGGTGGCATTATATGTAACACACATATCCCGGCGGGAATAGCGGGAGCGTAATTCTACTCCGTCAAAAAAGGTAGAATCGAATTTCTCCATTCTCTCGTTAAAGACGAGGTGTTGTACACCTTCGATGATCATCGGAGGTAACTCCAATTTCTTAGTCTGATCTTGATAGAAAGCAGGCACCAATTTTATTGCGTCATGCCAGGTTGTATATATCTTATCCAGATTTAAGATGAAATTTACATCCACCATGTTGTCTTTTTCCTGAATATATTTATCAGGTATATCAATTTTCGCAGCCGGGTAGTGATGTAATTTTTCCAGATTTACACAAGAGCAAACCATGAAAGCGGAGCATAAGCAAAAGGAATAAAAGATAGATTTTTTCATGGCATAAATTATTTTAAGAAGTAAGTAATAGAGATACCAACCTTAGATAATCCCCAACAGTCACGAGGATTTGGCGGAAGATATATCTGACTGTCTTGTCTGTCGTACCGGTAGTCGTTTTCCAGCCGGGTATATCCGAATCCGATTGTTCCCTCTATATTGATCCTTTTGTTGATCATATAGGCATACCCGTATGAAATACCACCGCCGTATAGGTCTCCTTTATAGCGGTATTTTTTTAACCCCCAGTCATACATGGCATAGTGTCCGTGCAGGCCTAAGAAATGGCCTGTAAACCGATGCATAGTCCAATAGCGTAGCTCTGGTTGAATTGCCCAAGCCTTAGTTTTTTTACCGTCGCTCCAAGAAAACGGGTTGTATAGTCCGTTTAGCTCAATAGTCCATTGCTCAGCGAAACCGAACTCTACTCCCGCATTGAGAGATGCAGTCGCCCAAGCAGGGATGTTTGTCTTCACTCCAATAATCTGCGCCTGCATCTTATTGGTAAACAGAATCAAAACAAGGGCGAAGAGTGTGTAGCAGTAAAAGCGAAATCGTTGTTGTTTTAAATTCATTAATTTGATGTTTTAGGTTATGAATAATTGAATAATAGTTAATGTATACTCTTATTTATTTGTTTCATCGAGATCTGTTTTTTCGGCCATATCGAGCTTCTTATTGAGGATCTCTTTCAAGAGCTCTTTTTCGGCATGGACACGCTCGAACTCTTTAATCACGCGATCTAATTCATGGAGACTTCGGACGATAGAAAAGTCTTTTTTGCACATCATCTTCTTGTGGTGTAAGTAAAGAAGACATAAGACAATTAATAAGAGAAAACCCCCACTCAAAAGAATAAATATCGTGTAATAGTCCATGCTTTTATAGCCTGTTATACAAAGGTGAGAGACGCGGGGAAAAAAAATATTCCATTCTGTCCTGAATTTATTCCATTCTGTCCTTTTTTAATATTTTGGACATTTTTTTATACTTAAGAGCGCAAAATCAACTTTATTGCGAATAGCTGCAGGATATTATTAGTAATATTTGTAATTAGAAAAGGATTTTTTCTATTAATTGATGTACATTAACCGTAAAATACATTGCAGCAGCACCATTAATGAAAGCAATATAAAACCTATCCACCCATGAAACAGAAACTATTTTTCATCAGCCTATTTTCTATTTTCCTTTGCATATCCCCATATCTTCGGGCGCAAAGCGCTATACAAGACAGAAAAGATTCTCTGCGCAGGGTTATTAATCAGACGGAGGGAGAGGAAAAATTAAAAACCTATAATCTATTAGGCGGCCTATATGTACAAGAGGCTTATAAGGAGAATGGAGTCGATTCCGCATTCGCTATTTTGGACGAAATGGATGCAGAGGCCTATAAACAAAAGAATCTATATTACCAAGGAATAGTCCGGGTAAATAAGTTGAACGCCTTATTTAATGCAGGACCGAAATCGTACGACAAGATAATCCAATTATCTCCCGCTATCCTCGAGTTTCTCTCTGAGAACAACTTATTAAGATTTTATTATCAAGCACATATCATTTTAGCCAACACATATAGGCTAAAGGGAGAAACAGAGCAGGCGCTGAAGGAGGCGGAAATGATATATGAGCATGCGAAAGAGCGACAGCATACCGGGGGTATGGGGTTAGTTCTCTCTGCCATGGCGAGAATTTATACCGGCCAGAGTCGGTTTAGTGATGCGGAAGCGTGTTTAAGAGAGAGTATCGGATTATTGAAAGATAGCACGAATTATATCGGGAGTCTTGTAACTATTTACGTTCAGTTAGGAAACTCTCTCATTGCGCAAAGACGCTATGACGACGCATTACAGATTGCCGCCGAAAATGAGGAGATAAACCGGCGATACGAAGAGATATCAAAATCTCCACAACTTATAGCTTGGATGAATTTATGGAGTGTTTATTTGAATACATATCTCGAATCCAGACAATATGACAAGGCCGAAATATATCTCGACAAAATAGATAGCGCTACCAACGGGAGTAGGAACTTATATGGTGATCGAGCCCAGATTCTCTATGGGAAGAAACAGTATCAGGAAGCATTGGAAATGGTGGACAAAGCGATAGAGGCTACCACCATAAATAAACTGCAGCACAAAGGGATGAAGATGATGATTCTGATTGAAAAGGGAGAAGCAGAGATTGCTTATGATCTATTCAATGAAATCATTGTTGACTTAGAAGCCGAACATAATGAAGACTTCAGCGTCCGGCTTGATGAAATCCGCACCCAATACGAAGTAGAAAAACATATTGCGGAGAAGGAGCGTAACCGAAACTACTTTCTCTTCGCCCTGAGCGGATGTGTTTTGCTGATTATCTTATTAGGGGGACTCTTTTATTATAATCGCGCCATCTCAATAAAGAATCGAGGATTATATAAACAGATAAAGGAACAGGATCGTTTGGCAAACAAATTAATGGTGCTTCTTAATAAAACGGAACAACCGGACACAGATGAGGCGATGGCCTCATTTATTGGGAGCAGACAACAACGGGAGTTAATCGCGCGTTTACAGAAGTATTTGCGTACGGACAAGAATTTTATAAAGACAGAAATAAATCGGGATGAACTGGTTGCAGCATTGGGAACCAATAAAAATATCCTTTCCGATGCGATAAGAGTTGTTACAGGGAAAACGTTGATGGAGTATATCCGTAATATGCAATTGGAAGAGGCGCGACATATGCTTGAGAAGCATCCGGAACTGACTATAGAGGCTATTGCCGCCGATTGTGGATTCAATGCCCCTAATACTTTCTACCGCTTGTTTCAGAAAAATTATGAGATTAGCCCGGCAGAATATCGCAAAATTGCAGGCCTAGTTGAGAGGTAGTTCCGGGCTATGGGTAGGAAACTGGTATATCTCCAGCTCAAATTGCGGCACGATAGCCATAATATGGTCGAACACATCCGATTGCACATTTTCGTAAAAGATCCAGTCGGTATTAGCGACAAAGAAGTAGAGTTCTATCTGTACCCCCTTCTCATTCGGTTGTAACTGCCTTACCATACAGGTCATATTGTGGTTTATGTCTGGGTGGTTGCTCAGGTAAGACTCAAGATATGCGCGGAACACTCCTATGTTTGTCTGCCTACGGCCGTTTACAAGCACCGAATTGTCGATATTATTTTTCTCGTTATACTCTTTTATACGCTCTTGAGTTTGTTCAATATACTCTGTGAGGTACTGTATTTTTCGGAATCTCTCGAGCATCTGAGGCGTACAGAACTTAATAGTGTGCATATCTATCGATACCGATCTCTTTACACGCCGTCCGCCCGATTCTTTCATCCCACGCCAGTTCTGGAACGACTCGCTGATAAGCGAATATGGTGGAATGGTAGTTATCGTTTTGTCGAAGTTACGCACCTTTACAGAGTATAAATTTATCTCCTCAACATCTCCGTCAGCTCCGTACTTGGGCATCGTTATCCAATCCCCTATGCGCACTAAGTCGTTGGAAGATAACTGCCAGCTTGCCACAAACCCCAAAATACTGTCTTTAAATATGAGCATCAGAATTGTCATCGAGGCGCCAAGCCCTACAAACAGCGAGGTAAAGCTCTTATTAACTATTATGCCGACTATGGCAATAGCGCCCACAAAGAACGTGATTACAATAATGATCTGAAATACAACCTTTATCGGTTTATTAACATAGGTCTCCGATTGGGCGGTTATTTCGGAGAGGGCTTTCATAGAGGCCTGAATTGCACGCAAAATACACACGACGATAAACACCTGCGTTACCCGCTCTAAAATTGTAACCCATATGGGGCTACTTACCGCAATGGGTATTGACACAAGAAAGAGCAGCCCCGGAACTATATGTACAAGGTATCTGAAAACGCGATACTCCAAAAACTTGTTATCCCATTTTGTCTTTGTATAGTGGGCAATTCTTGCTACTATCTTATGGAGTACAAAGCGTAAGATAATATCCAGAATATAGGCCAATAAGAAGAGTATCGTCATGCCGATTATCTGGTCTAACCAAGTTGCAGCCCTCTCAGATACTCCTATACCGACAAGGAATCTGTTTATATATTCTATTACACCAAAGACTTTTTCTATCTCTTCCATGATTGTCTATCCTTTTTTTGCGATTCAACTCCTAAGAGCGTACAAAGATAAGAAATGGTTAGAAAATTTGTATTTTAATACAAAGCCCCGCAAACCGAAATTCGCAGGGCTATGAATCAATTGTAAGATTAAATCGATTTATCGAAAGCTATCTGCCAAAATCTTAATCGAACGACTCGTTTATGGTTATGAGGTTGCGGTCGCCGAAGCCGTTATCTACGCGGGTTACGTGAGGCCAGAATTTGTTTTCGCGTATCCATTGAAGTGGATAGGCGGCCTGTTCGCGATGATAGCAGTGGTTCCAGTTGTCGGAAGTTACCTCGGCTGCGGTGTGAGGAGCGTTCTTGAGCGGATTGTCGATAGGGTCTAACTTTCCTGCTTTTAAATCTTCGCACTCTTGCTTAATTGTCCTGAGAGCTTCGATAAAGCGGTCGATCTCTGCTTTTGGTTCGCTCTCGGTAGGCTCTACCATAAGAGTCTCCACGACTGGGAACGAGAGGGTCGGGGCGTGAAATCCGAAGTCCATCAGCCGTTTAGCAACGTCAGTGGCGTCGACGCCGTACTCTTTTTTAAACTCTCTAAGGTCGAGGATGCACTCGTGTGCGACTCTTCCGGTTGTTCCGCTGTAGAGGGTTTTGATTTCGTCTTTAAGCACAGCCGAAATATAGTTTGCATTGAGAATGGCCATTTCGGTCGCCTTTTTTAGGCCCGCCTCGCCGAGTAGTTTGATATATGCGTGGGTGATAGGGGCGAGCAGCGGGAAGCCGTATGGGGCGGAACTCAACGCTTTTGCACCTTTGCTTGTCTCAAATTCAGGCAGGAACGGGTGTGTAGGCAGAAACGGTTTGAGCGCAGCCGTAACGCAGATAGGGCCTAATCCCGGACCGCCGCCGCCGTGAGGCATTGCAAAAGTTTTGTGCAGATTGAGGTGACAGACATCTGCCCCGATGAAGCCGGGGTTTGTCAATCCTACCTGTGCATTCATGTTTGCGCCGTCCATAAATACGAGACCGCCGTTGTCGTGGATTATCTTTACAATTTCACGTATCTCTGCTTCAAATACCCCATGTGTAGAAGGATAGGTTATCATCATACAAGACAAATTATCCTTATGTTCGGCAGCCTTTTGGCGAAGCTCCTCAACATTGATGTTGCCCTGTTCGTTTGTAGAGACTAAAACTATCTCCATATCGGCCATTACGGCGGATGCCGGGTTAGTTCCGTGAGCCGAAGTTGGGATGATTGCAATTTTCCTAAGCGAGTTGCCGTTGGCAATGTGGAAGGAGCGGATTGCAAGCAGACCGGCATATTCACCCGAAGCGCCCGATGTTGGCTGTAGAGAGCAGGCGTCGAATCCGGTAATTATTGCCAGATCTTTTTCGAGGTCGTGCAGCAGTTCGAGGAATCCCTCTACCTGATTGGCCGGCGCAAGCGGATGGACATCGGTAAATTCGCTCCAGCTGAGCGGCATCATCTCTACCGCTGCGTTCAGTTTCATTGTGCATGACCCGAGCGGAATCATTGAGTGGGTTAATGAGATGTCGCGACGCTCGAGTTTTTTGATATAACGCATCATCTCAGTCTCGGAGTGGTAGAGGCTAAAGATTTTCTCAGCAAGGATAGGGGTCTCTCTCTCCATAAATATTTTGGGAGCGTGTAGTTGCGGCTCTCCGGATGCGTTTATGCCGAATATCTGAAGAATAGTAACACTTTCTGCGAGGGTAGAGAGTTCGTCAAAGCTTATACGCACTCTGTCGGTTCCGATATAACATAGATTGATCATCTTTGCCTCTGCCTCTTTGTGAATCTTGGCGTTATCTACACCTACAACCTCGATAGTGTCGAAGAAGTTTTCGGCAGCGAGCTTGAAGCCCGCTTTTTTTAGCTCGACAGCAACGGTGTGTGCCTGGATATACGCATTATTAGCTATATCTTTAATGCCCTGAGGGCCGTGATATACGGCGTACATTCCCGACATCGAGGCCATAAGTGCCGATGCGGTACAGATATTTGAGGTTGCTTTATCTCTCTTGATGTGCTGCTCGCGTGTCTGGAGCGCCATTCTCAACGCCGGGTTGCCGAGTCTGTCAACGGAAACTCCGATAATCCTTCCCGGCATACTCCTCTTATACTCATCGCGTGTGGCCATGAAGCCCGTTGTTGGGCCGCCGTAACCTAACGGCAATCCGAACCTTTGAGCGGAACCAACAGCAATGTCGGCTCCCCACGATGCAGGCTCTTTGAGTAGTGCCAAAGAGAGTAGATCTACAACTGCCGTAACAAGTACCCCTTTCTCGTGAGCCTTTTGGCAGAAAGAGGCGTAGTCGCGAACCTCTCCGTTTGCGGCGGGATATTGGAGAATAGCCCCAAAACACATATCGTCGAACCGATAGGAGTTGAAGTCTCCCGTAACTACCTTTATGTTTAT
>JGI996J12353_1000182_pt1 | contig 17979 bp, 17 predicted proteins | sample IntmicLarv5ML5BL_FD_12353 | JGI IMG/M metagenome (IMG submission 12353) | reverse complement strand
TATCATCTTCTCGTTCCAATACAATGAAACAGTCGTTTCAATACAATAGAACGAGCGTTTCAATACGATGAGACAAAATTACCTTTCACTATTTCAAAATAGTGAGCCTAAACGCCCCTATCTTTACAGCTGTTGTTTTAAACAAAAGATAATTATGGGACAGCCTTTTTTGTATATATTTGCAGCATTTTATTTATGCCTTATATATACAACATAAATGACAAAGGATTCAAATCTAACGGTCAACCTCAGAAGAAACACAACGGATTATGCACTCATAGTGGTTGGCGCACTCTTACAAGCAATAAGCTATGTTCTTTTTCTCGCTCCATATAAAATTGTACCCGGAGGGGTATATGGTATATCAATTGTAATTCACCATGTTACTCAGGATCTATTCCCATTCTTTCCGGATGGACTTCCTATGGGAGCAACTGCTCTTTGCTTTAATATACCATTGTTGATTCTAGCAATCAAAAAGATTGGAATCTCCTCTGGTCCTAAAACCATTGTTACCTTCCTGCTGATTTCTATATTTACCGATGCTCTCTCATACATTACAGGTAGTACTCCACTAGTAAAAGACGACAGTTTCATTGCTTGTTTTTACGGAGGTGCAATTCTTGGTATAGGAGTAACATGTATATTCAAGGCACAAAGTACAAGTGCCGGTTCTGATGTGCTAGCACGTGTGATCGCTAATAGCACTAATATAAAAGTGAGTAATACAATCATTATCCTTGATTCGGCTATCGTATTGCTCGGCTTACTTGTGTTTCAGGATTGGCTAGTGCCTTTATATTCATGGTTCACTATTTTTGTTTATGGAAAGATTGTGGAGATGTTCCAATCGGAAAATCCAAACAGGGCAGTCTTCATTGTTTCGACCAAAACACAAGAAATAAGAAATCTTATTATAAACAAAATGGGTATGCAGGGGACATTCCTGCATGGACGGGGAATGTACGAAGGCAAGGAAAAGGACATTATCTTCACTATTGCCGAGCGTAAAGACTTACCTAAACTAAAAGCAGACGTAAAAGAAATAGATTCTGATGCCTTTGTTTCATCAATGCATGCAACGAAGGATTCACAGATAAGAGGTATATAACAGTCCTATTATTTGTATTCTAAAGCTACATAGCTTACTTTTGCAACTGTTTTAAGGATTTCAGACTACTCATTTTATCTACAATATATGCCTAAGATATCATCGCGAGGAATTAGCATGCCCGCTTCACCTATACGCAAATTAGTTCCGCTATCAGATTCGGCAAAGGCTCGCGGCTTGAAGGTCTATCACCTCAACATTGGTCAACCTGATTTGCCAACTCCCGAAATAGCCCTAGATGCAATTCGATCTATCGACCGTAAAATTCTGGAATATAGTCCAAGCCATGGTAATAGAAGCTATAGAGAAAAATTGGTGCATTACTACGCGAAATATAATATAAACGTAGGTGCAGACGACATCATAATTACTACAGGAGGCTCAGAAGCTGTATTATTCGCATTCCTTGCATGTCTTAATCCCGGTGATGAGATAATCATTCCCGAACCTGCTTATGCAAACTATATATCTTTTGCAATATCAGCAGGAGCAATTATCCGTTCAGTAACATCTACAATAGAAGAGGGCTTTGCCCTCCCTCCTATTGAAAAGCTGGAAGAGCTGATCAATGAGCGTACAAAGGGGATTATGATTTGTAACCCTAACAATCCGACAGGATATCTTTACACTCGGGCGGAAATGAATAAAATCAGGGATTTAGTAAAGAAACATGACCTTTATCTATTCTCGGATGAAGTTTATCGTGAATTTATTTACACTGGTTCCTCGTATATCTCCGCCTGTCACCTTGTAGGTATAGAAGAAAATGTCGTGTTGATAGACTCTGTTTCAAAGCGCTACAGCGAGTGTGGTCTTCGTATCGGAGCACTAATAACAAAGAATAAAGAGTTAAGAGATACTGTAACAAAGTTGTGTCAGGCACGTTTAAGTCCGCCACTCATCGGACAAATTGCTGCTGAGGCATCTTTGGACGCAAGCTTGGAGTATCAGCAGGATGTTTATGAAGAATATGTAGAAAGACGTAAGTTTCTCGTAGATACGCTCAATCGCATACCTGGTGTTTATTCGCCCATCCCTATGGGAGCATTTTACACAGTTGCTCGCCTACCAGTAGACGATGCAGACAAATTCTGCGCATGGTGTCTTTCTGATTTCGAATATGAAGGACAAACATTATTCATGGCTCCTGCCTCAGGATTCTATATCACTCCAGGATTAGGTAAGAATGAAGTGCGCTTAGCGTATGTCTTGAAGAAAGAAGAATTGAGTAAGGCTATGACTGTATTAGAAAAAGCACTAGAAGCATATCCCGGACGAACAATCTAATATGAATCTGGAATTATTCATAGCGAAGAAGATACACTTTAGCAAAGAGGCTGGAAAACAAGTCACTCCTCCTGCTGTGCGCATTGCAATGATTGGCATTGCATTAGGCTTGGCTATTATGATGCTTTCTATAGCGATCATCGTAGGCTTCAAAAAAGAAGTGCGCAATAAAGTTATTGGATTTGGTTCACACATACAGATTACTAACTTCGACAACAATTCATCATACGAGACCATTCCCATTGCCGTTAGTGACAGTCTGTTCAACTGGATTAACTCCTATGATGGCGTCAAACACGCCGAGAAGTTTGCAACAAAACAAGGAATACTCAAAACAGACACAGACTTTCAAGGAATCGTACTAAAAGGCGTTGATGAGAACTACGATTGGACATTCTTCCAAAAGAATTTAAAAGAGGGTGTCATTCCGACAATCAGCCCAGACAAAAGCACTACTGATATTATAATCTCGGCATACCTATGCAATCGACTCAATCTAAAGCTTGGAGACTCTTTCCTCTCTTATTTCATACAAGAAAATGTTAGGGCGCGTCGTCTTAATATTGTCGGAATATACGATACTGGTTTCGTTGATTATGACAAGCTATTTATCATCGCAGATATTAAACAAGTTCAGCGACTGAATGAATGGGATGCCGATCAGGTAAGTGGGATAGAGATAATTGTGGACAATTACAACCGACTCGACCAAATAGCAGAGGATATATACTTTGACATGGCTCAATTGCAGGACAGGAACGGCAATACATTCTACACCCGCTCAATAAAGGAATTAAACCCTATGATATTTAATTGGCTGGAGATATTAGACCTAAACGTAATAGTAATACTAATATTGATGATGGCTGTCGCAGGTTTCACAATGATTTCCGGACTTATCATTATCATATTGGAAAGAACCAATATGATTGGTATACTCAAAGCATTAGGGCAGAATAATACTAGTATTCGTAAGATATTCCTTTACATTTCATTCTTCCTTATTGGTAAAGGTATGATTTGGGGCAATATCATTGGATTGACAATATGCCTTATTCAGTCACAGTTTCACGTCATGAAATTAGACCCTTCTGTTTATTACGTTGAGGCTGTACCTATTGATTTAGGCCTTTCTTCTTTTATTCTTCTTAATATAGGGACTTTAGCAGCAGCAATGCTTATGATGTTAGGACCGTCATACGTGATTACAAAGATAGAACCGGCTCGCAGTATACGCTTCGAGTAATCACCGTTTAAGATGAGTCATTGTAAATGTATAGTCGCTTTTCCCTCTGAATAAGCGATAGATGCTTACATACATATTATATATAGGCATTATTATCTCCATCAGTGGCAACCATATAGTTAGTGGTTTTTGATTCAACATCTTTGCAGATTTATTGAAGATAATTGCCTTAGTCATAAAGTGTAACAGATACAACAGAACAGCTATGCCAATCAGAATAACATTTCCGATAGCTCCAAGGTAAGCAACCCCTGCTCCTGAAATCAGAAACAAAAAGAATATAGCAGACGCAAAACGATAACGGAACAGAGCGTTACCCTTATAAAAGCGACGAGTCCCTGCACGAGACACCTTCATTTCTTTCCATATTGAATAGGATTCTACCCTCGCTCTCTCCATTATACTGCCTAAAGAATATTCTACACGGGTATTCTTGCTATTCGCTATTTCGTTAATAAATAAATCATCATCGCCTGCATGGATATTCAACGAACGACTATAACCCTTGTGCTTGAAAAATTGTTCTTTACGATATGACAGATTACGACCATTTCCTGTATAAGGTGAATGAGCGAGAGCCAAAGAAAGGCTTTGAAGTCCGCAGACAAGATTATCGTATGCAACCAATTTATGAAAGAATCCCTTGTGCGAGCCATAGGAGCAAAAGCCGAGGACAACCTCTGTCTGCTCATCATAATTAGACATCATAGACGCAATCCATTCGGAAGAGATGGGCTTACAATCTGCCTCAGTAAACAACAACACATCATGCTTTGCAGCCTTTATTCCAACTGTAAGAGCCAACTTTTTGCGACTAAGATATTTTGCCCCATCAGGAATATAGGTATGGTATAAATTCTCATGCTCCGCTTTTAATAGCGTAATGACATCCTCAATTTCACTTACTAAGCCATCATTCACAACTATCACTTCATACTGAAGATAATCCTGCGAAAGGATAAAGGGAAGATACAAAGAAAGGTTTTCCGAATCATTGTTGGCATAGACAATAACGGAAACAGGGGGATTTGTAGATGATACCTCTTTCTTCTTTTTCAGATTTCTGTAAGGTCGCATATAAACAACCAAAAGAAACAAAAAATGAATAAAGAAAAATCCGACAAATCCCCCTGCTATTGCAAGTTCTATATCAGTAAAATCCAGTAAATTGTACATCTGCTATATTATATTGTGCAGGTAAATTTACAAAAAGATTTACAGATTATCAGAAAAATATGCTTTAGGTAATACGCGACAATTATATTGTGATGCCATAACCTCTCCATAAGCTCCGGCAGAGCGAAAAGCAAACAAATCGCCTCTGTGCGCTTTGTTCAACTCAAGGTCTTTACTAAAGACATCAGACGATTCGCAAATAGGACCTACAACATCATAAGTCTCTAATTCCTCATCGCTTGTTATATTTTCAATGCGGTGATAAGAGTCATACATCGCCGGGCGAATCAATTCTGTAAAGCCGGCATCCATAACAGCAAACTTCTTCACTTCGCCTTCCTTTACATAAAGAACTTTCGAAATCATCGAGCCACACTGACCAACAATAGAACGCCCTGGTTCAAAATGCACCTCTTGTCCTGGACGAAGAGTTAACAGATTGTTAAACACAGCGAAGTAGTTATCAAACGCAGGAATAGACAAGTGGTTTGGATGATAATAATCAATACCTAAGCCTCCTCCAAAGTTTAGATTTTCTACAGTCAATCCTCGTTTATCAAGTTCAAGTTGCAATTCATTAAGACGGATTGCCAATGCTTGAAATGCAGACAAATCAGTAATCTGAGAACCGATATGGAAATGCAAGCCAATTAGCTTTACATTCTTTAGTACGGCAAATTTATCAAGTACGCCATTCAATAAGCCCAGATTTATACCGAACTTATTCTCTTTCATACCTGTCGTGATCTTAGCGTGAGTATGAGCATCTACTTCCGGATTAACACGCAAAGCCACCGAAGCAACCTTACCTTTAGCTTCTGCTAATTCATTGATGATGTCAAGTTCGACAGAAGATTCTACATTGAAGCAGAAGATGTCATTATCCAATCCTAAATTGATTTCCCAGTCTGCCTTACCAACTCCTGCAAAAACAATCTTATCTGCAGGAAAGCCTGCGTCAAGAGATGCTTGTACCTCTCCACCACTAACACAATCCGCACCAAAGCCATTTTGTGCAATGATAGATAGAATACGAGGGTTAGCATTAGCTTTTACTGCATAATGAATATGATAGCCATACTTTCCTGACTCAGCTTTTACTGTATCAAGTGTTTTCTGTAATAGTTCGACATCATAATAATAGAAAGGAGTTTGTAACTCCTTGAATTTTTCGACAGGAAAAGTACCTTTTAACATCGTGATATTATTTTACTAAAAAGACAGCCCTTTTACTAGGACTGTCTTTCTTATTTCATTTTCTATTAAAACAAATGGCTGCTTAGTGCCTGCAATGCTTTCTTCTTATCCGAAGCTTTTACTAAGATAGAAACATTATAGTTACTACCTCCGTATGAAATCATTCGTACAGGAATATCTTGTAAGGCATTAACAATCTTAGCTTCGAAGCCAAGGTTAGTCCAATCCAAGTCTCCAACCACACAAACAATCACCATATCCTCGTCAACAGTAACAGTTCCATACTTCTTCAAATCATCAACGATTTCATCAAGTCGTTTACGATTATCAATCGTTACAGAAACACCTACTTCAGATGTAGTAACCATATCGATTGGAGTTTGGTGTGATTCAAAGATCTCAAACACCTTGCGCAAGAAACCTGTAGCCAACAACATTCTGCCGCTCTTTATCTTGATAGAGGTAATGCTATCCTTTGCAGCGACAGCCTTAATCTTGCCTGTCTCTATTGCATTAGAGATTTTTGTTCCGGAAGCATCAGGCTGCAGCGTGTTCAACAAACGCACGGGTATGTTATTTATCTTAGCCGGGAGAATACAAGTTGGGTGGAGAATCTTAGCACCAAAGTATGCAAGCTCAGCAGCTTCTTCGAAGTGAAGATTACGAACAGGCGATGTACCGTCTACGATACGAGGATCATTATTGTGCATTCCATCAATATCCGTCCATATCTGAATCTCAGCAGCCTTAATCGCTGCGCCTATAAGTGACGCTGAATAGTCGCTACCACCACGTTGAAGGTTATCTATCTCCCCATAAGCGTTACGACATATATATCCTTGAGTAATAAAAATATCTGCGCCCTTATGCTCGCCTAATATAACATTCAGCTTTTCCTTGATATAAGCAGTGTCAGGTTCTGCATTTTTATCCGTGCGCATATATTCCAATGCCGGTAGTAATACAGACTTAACGCCTTGCTCCTGCAAGTAAAGGTTAAACATGCCTGTGGAGATAAGTTCACCTTGTGCGAGCACTACCTTTTCTTCGAAAAGAGTAAACAAATCCTTTGTGAAACTACGTATGTAATCAAAAATAGAAGTAACCAGCTCTGTGGCTTTCTGTTTATATTCGGCTGAGTCATAAAACTCCTCAATATGCTCTGCATACTTATGAGCAAGCTTGTTTATAACTTCATTAGCTCCGTCAGGATTCTTTTTATAAAGATAATCGGAGATTTCTACCAACGAATTGGTGGTTCCAGACATGGCAGAGAGAACAACGATATTGCGTTCCGCCATAATTAGTTTTGCAACATCTTTCATTCTTTGAGCCGAGCCCACAGAAGTACCGCCAAACTTTAAAACTTTCATTTTTTACACCTAATTTAATTTGTTTCTTTTCAAAAAATACATCGCAAAGTTACACATAAAATGTCATTCTGCCACATCAGTTAAACAACCATTCTCACATTTAACGACGCGGGCGTGGTAATTATTAACCAGCGTATAATTGTGTGTCGTCATGACGACGGCTGTTCCCTCTTTCTTACTGATGTCATGCAATAATTGTACGATCTGTCCACTTGTCTCCGGATCTAGGTTGCCGGTGGGTTCGTCGGCAAGGATTAGCGGAGGATTATTCAGCAGGGCGCGTGCGATAACTATACGCTGTTGCTCGCCTCCTGATAATTCATGGGGATACTTATATCCTTTCGTATGCATACCTACCAAAGTGAGGACGCTATCTATGCGTTCCTTTATATCGTTCTTATTTTTCCAGCCGGTAGCTTTGAGTACAAACTCGAGGTTCTTGACCACCGTGCGATCTGTCAGCAATTGGAAATCCTGAAAGATAATCCCTAGTCGTCTGCGTAGATATGGGATATCCTTTCTCTTCATTTTGCAGAGATTATACTCCATCAGGAATGCATCACCGCTCGCGATGGGTATTTCACAGTATAATGACTTCAGCAAGCTACTCTTTCCCGAGCCGACCTTACCAATTATATAAACAAACTCTCCGTTGTTCAAGCTAAAAGAAGCATCTTGCAGGATTACATTCTCCTCGCGGCAGATTTTTACATTACGTAAATCAAGTAGAACAGTATCTTCCATATTTCTATAATTATCCTTTATGTCTTTTCTTTAATTCGCGTGCCAGATCATCTAAGCGGTATCCTTTGCTTGTCAATAATACTATAAGATGATATACTAAGTCGGACGCTTCATAGAGGAAGCCGTCTTCGGTGCCATTAGTTGCTTCGATGACTGTCTCGACGGCTTCTTCGCCGACCTTTTGTGCCATGCGGTTGATTCCTTTGTTGAATAATGAGGTAGTATATGAGCCTTCGGGCATTTCGGCGTAGCGTTTGTCGATAAAGTCCTGAAGGAATCTCAGGAACATGAAGTCGTCTTCATTCTTCTCGCCGAAGCAAGTATCCTCGCCGGTATGGCAGACGGGTCCTACCGGATTAGCTTTTATGAGCAATGTGTCGTTGTCGCAATCTACTAATATATCGGCTACCTTCAAAACGTTGCCGCTTGTCTCGCCCTTCATCCAGATACGCTGTTTGGTTCTGCTGAAGAAGGTAACATTGCCTGTATCCTTAGTCTTCGCTAAGGATTCTTCATTCATGTAGCCTAGCATTAGCACCTTGCCGGTGGTTTCGTCTTGTATTATGGCAGGGATTAAGCCTCCTGTCTTGTTGTAATCCAAATTCATATTTATCCTTTGTTTGTTTTATAATCTTACGCTTATGCTTTCTTTTGCCAGATAGGCTTTGAGGTCTGCGATACCTATTTCGCCGAAGTGGAATACGCTGGCGGCTAATGCGGCGTCTGCTTTTCCTTTGGCGAATACGTCGCGGAAGTGGCTTTTATCTCCGGCTCCGCCTGAGGCTATCACGGGAATGTGTAATGCGTCAGCAAGTGTGGCTAGTGCATTGTTGGCATAGCCGGTTTTTACTCCGTCGTGAGACATGCTTGTGAACAAAATCTCGCCGGCACCTCTTCCTTCTACCTCGCTTGCCCAATCGTAGAGGTTTCGGTCAGTAGGTATTCGCCCGCCGTTCATGTAGCATAGCCATTTATCATTATTTTCTTTTGCGTCTATGGCTACTACGCATACTTGGCTTCCGAAATTGTTTGCAATCTCGTCAATTAAGGCGGGGTTACGTAGGGCTGCGGAGTTTATAGACACTTTGTCGGCGCCGGCGGAGAGAAGTCGGTCGACATCCTCCAAGGCATTGATGCCTCCGCCTACGGTGAAGGGTATATTGATATTCGCTGCGACGTTTTTGACTATATCTGTGAATGTTTTCCTGCCTTCGTGCGATGCAGTGATATCCAGGTAGACTAATTCGTCGGCGCCGGCACGGCTGTAGGCAGCACCTAGTTCGACAGGATCGCCGGCGTCGACGAAGTTAACGAAGTTTATACCCTTAACTGTCTTTCCATCCTTCACATCCAGGCAGGGTATTATTCTCTTTGCAAGCATTGTCGTCTATTTTTTAATTAGTGAAACGAAGTAAGTCCTTCAACGCGATGCGTCCTTCATAGATTGCTTTTCCGAATATCACGGATGGGACGCCGGCAGAAGCGAGCGATTCTATGTCGTCGATAGAGGAGACTCCCCCACTTGCAATCAAGTATATATCATCCACAGCGGCGATGATTTCTTTATACAATTCAACTGCGGCACCCTCAAGCATGCCGTCGCGACTTATATCTGTACAGATAACCTTCGTGATTCCTTTGTTTTTATATGAATTTATGAATGGGATTAGTTCCTCGTCGGTTTTTTCTTCCCAGCCGCTGATTGCTATCTTGCCGTCTTTGGCGTCGGCGCCAAGGATTATTTTCTCGCTGCCGTACTTTGCGATCCATCCTTCGAAGGTTTCGGGCGATTTTATGGCGATGCTGCCTCCTGTGACCATACTTGCTCCGCATTCAAAGGCAATATCGAGGTCTTTGCTTTGCTTCAAGCCTCCGCCGAAGTCGACTACCAGGTTTGTACGCGTAGCTATGCGTTCGAGTATGTTATAGTTGATGATTCTGCCTTGTCTCGCTCCGTCGAGGTCGACAACGTGGAGTCTTTTTATCCCATAATCTTCAAAACTCTTAGCAACTTCGAGTGGGTCTTCGTTATATATTTTTTTAGTGTTGTAATCGCCTTGTGATAGGCGTACACATTTTCCTTCGATTATATCAACTGCGGGGATTATTTCTATCATAATTCTATAAAGCTTCTTAAAATACGCTCACCTACCGTGCCACTCTTTTCAGGGTGAAACTGCGTAGCATAAAAGTTGTCTCTCTTGAGTGCAGCACTAAACGGATGCACGTAATTGCAGGTAGCTATACTGTGAGAGTTATCCGGAACGCAATAACTATGCACGAAGTATACATACTCATCTTCGATATCTTCGTTGAAGATAGGAGAACTTAGATTGTAGATATTGTTCCATCCCATGTGGGGGACTTTATCTTCTTTTCGACTAGGGCGAAAGCGGACGACGGGAGCATCAAATATCCCCAGGCACTCGGTATCTCCCTCTTCAGAAGCAGTGCACATCAGCTGCATACCGATACAAATGCCTAAGACAGGTTGCCTTAGTTCCTTAATAAGACTATCAAGAGAGTTTTTACGAAGGTATGCCATCGTAGTTTGCGCTTCGCCTTGTCCGGGGAAAATAATTTTGTCTGCATTTAGCAGGATATCTCTGTTGTCGGTAATAATTGGAGTGATTCCAATACGTCTCAATGCGTAGTCGACAGAATATATATTTCCGGCATTGTATTTAACGATTGCGACTTGCATACTTGATTTCTAATTGTTAATGAATACACAAATGTAGCAAATAATCAGCAGAAGAAGGATATCAGCGGAGCCTACGACGGCAATAATCGAAAAAAAAGTGTGACTAGCGGAGCCTACGACGGCAATAATCGAAAAAAAAGTGTGACTAGCGGAGCCTACGACAGCAACAATCGAAAAAAAAGTGTGACCAGCGGAGCCTACGACAGCAACAATTCAAAAAAAAGTGTAGCCAGCGGAGCCTACGACAGCAACAATCGAAAAAAAAGTGTGACCAGCGGAGCCTACGACAGCAACAATCGAAAAAAAAGTGTGACCAGCGGAGCCTACGACAGCAACAATTCAAAAAAAAGTGCGACTAAACGCATTGCGTTTTATAAGAACTTTAAAAAAAAGTAACCAAAAATCAATGCTGCTGGCAGCACTTCAAAAAAAAGTGACCCGAAAAGCGTTGCTGATTGCATCACTTTAAAAAAAAGTAACCCAAAATCAATGCTGATTGCAGCACTTTAAAAAAAAGTGACCCGAAAAGCGTTGCTGATTGCAGCACTTTAAAAAAAAGTAACCAAAAATCAATGCTGATTGCAGCACTTTAAAAAAAAGTGTAGCTAAACGCAATGCGTTTGACATCACTTTTTTCTCAACTCTAGAGGGAAATGCGTTTTAGGATATTATTTGTCGCTCCGGTATTGCTTTTCACGTAGTTTTCGGCGTTGCTGCCGGCGGACTTTATCGCGTCGGAGGAGTTTCTGAGATGGTTCATTATTTTATAGAAGCTGTCTTTGTCGTTGATTGTAAAGGCGCCTTTTCGGGCTAACAGATCGGTGGCTTCTTTGAACTTATCGTATTTCGGACCGAAGATAACGGGGATGCCGTAGACAGCAGCTTCGAGCACATTGTGGATGCCTGCGCCGAATCCGCCACCAATGTAGGCGATATCACCGTAGCGGTAGATGGAGGAAAGCATGCCGAAGCTGTCGATGATGATGCAATCTTTGTTGGCGACGTTAGTTTCATTTGCTTCTGAGAGGCAAACGAATGGGCGCTTTAGTCTTGATTGGATACTGATCAGATGTTCGCTGTGTATCTCATGAGGTGCGATTATTAGGCGCACGTCGGAGTGTTCGTTGAAGTAATCTATGAAAATATCCTCGTCGTCTTTCCATGAGCTGCCTGCAACGAGGACTACGCCGTCCTTGTCTGCGAAGCGTTCGATAAGGGGAAATTTTCCGGCCTGGCTTTGCACGTCGACGACGCGGTCAAATCGGGTGTCGCCGATGACGTCGACGTTGTTCACGCCATACTCGGCAAGCAAACTGCGCGAATCGTCGTCTTGCACGAATAGTCGTGTGAAGCAATTCAACACATTTCTGTATGATTTGCCATACCATTTGAAAAAAACTTGCCTTCTGTTGAAGATTGCGGAGATAATATATGTCGGAATGTTCCGACGTTTGAGTTCGACGAGATAATTCGCCCAGAATTCATACTTGATGAAGACTGCAATGGCAGGATTCGCCAAGTCGAGGAACTTGCGAACGCGGCAGGGCGTATCAAACGGCAGGTAACAGACCACGTCGGCGCCGTCGTAGTTCTTCCTCACTTCATAACCGGAGGGAGAAAAGAATGTGAGGAGTATCTTGTAGTCCGGATGTGTTGCTTTTATCTGCTCCATCAGCGGTCGTCCTTGTTCAAATTCTCCCAGCGACGATGCATGAAACCAGATATATTTCTCACGTCTATCTATATTATTGCGCAATATGGAGTTTGTTCTCCATTGTCCTACCATCATCAACCTCGCCTTCTTGTGTAGAGGAGAAATTAGTCCCACAAGAAAGGCATACAGGTGTATAATGAGACTGTATAATATCATAAACGGCGATTTATTTCAGGGTTTCGATTGCACGATGCAAGCGAGCGACGGTTTCGGCTTTGCCTAATGCTTCGGTGATATCAAAAACGTGTGGTCCTTTAGCTTCTCCGACTAAAGCGAGGCGAACGGCGTTCATTATGTTCCCAAGATGATATTGATTGCTCTCGATCCAGGCTTTTACGTGTTGCTCTGTGGATGGAGCGTCGAAAGATTCGAGTGCGTTTAGTATGCCTGCCAATTCGGTTAGGATGGCTGCGGAGTCTTCTTTCCAACGTTTTTTTGCAGTCTTCTCGTCGTACTCGTTTGGAGCAATGAAGAAGAATGAAGTCTGCTCCCAAAGTTCGCTGACGAATGAAACTCGCTCCTTCATCAAGCCGACCACCTTTTCGACGTAGGCAGTGTCGGATGAGACACCGTGCTCGGCGAGAACAATGGCGAATAATTGTGCGATAGTACTATCGTCTTCGCGTGAGATATATTGATGGTTGAACCATTTACCCTTCTCGTAGTCGAATTTTGCTCCGCTCTTGCTGCAATTCAGGAGATTGAACTTGTTGATGAGTTCGTCCATCGATAGGATTTCCTGATCGCCGCCGGGGTTCCATCCAAGTAAAGCCAGGAAGTTGACAACTGCGTCGGGAAGATATCCACTCTCGCGATAACCTGAGGAAACGTCGCCTGTTTTAGGATCTTTCCATTCCAAAGGAAAGACGGGAAAGCCTAATCTGTCACCATCTCGTTTGCTGAGCTTGCCATTTCCCTCGGGTTTAAGAAGCAATGGAAGATGAGCGAACTTAGGCATCGTGTTTTCCCAAGCAAATGCACGGTAAAGGAGCACGTGAAGCGGTGCGCTAGGTAGCCATTCTTCTCCACGGATGACGTGGGAGACTTCCATAAGATGATCGTCAACTATATTTGCCAAGTGGTACGTGGGAAGTTGATCAGATGATTTATAAAGCACCTTATCGTCGAGTACGGAGGAGTTAATCACAACCTCGCCACGGATTAAATCATTTACGACGATATCTTCGTTAGGCTCAATCTTTATGCGAACTACGTATTTATGTCCTTCTGCAATCAGTCTGTCGACATCCTCAGCTGCGAGGGTTAAAGAATTTCTCATACTCATACGAGTGGAGGCGTCGTATTGAAAGTTCGCGATTTCGGCACGCTTAGCGTCGAGTTCTTCGGGAGTATCAAAAGCTGTGTATGCCTTGCCTTCGGCTACGAGCTGATCAACGTAGACTTTATATATGTCTTTGCGCTCGCTTTGACGATAAGGTCCGAATGAACCACCGAAGCCAACGCCTTCGTCGAAGTGAATCCCCAACCAACTTAGCGACTCGACGATGTATTCTTCAGCACCCGGCACGAAACGCTGCGAATCGGTGTCTTCAATACGAAGAATCATATCTCCACCATTCTGTCTGGCGAATAAGTAATTATATAATGCAGTGCGAACACCGCCGATGTGCAAGGGTCCCGTAGGACTTGGGGCAAATCTTACCCGAACTTTCTTTTGTTCCATATATTATAATATTTAAGCCCGACAAAAGTAGCGTTTTTCCGAAAGAGAACAAAACGGACTCTCAATGCAGTAGGGTTCTTGTTAGTTTTCCTAACTTTGTGGGAGAGTAGAATCGTAACATTAAACTATTGTAGATATGATAGAGGAAATAAAAAACCGTATTGAAGGTTTAAGAAAATTAATGGACAAGCAGGAAATGAGTGCTTATATAGTACCAAGCTCTGATCCGCACATAAGTGAGTATCCGGCGGCAAGATGGAAATCCAGAGAGTGGCTGTCCGGCTTTACAGGATCAGCAGGTACGATTGTAGTTACCGCAGATAAGGCTGGTCTGTGGACGGATTCTCGCTACTTCCTCCAAGCGGAGGAGCAGCTGGCAGGAACCGGTATTGAATTATACAAACTGGCGCAAACAGGAACTCCATCTATAGTTGAATTTCTATCGGCGGAGCTTAATGCAGGAGAAACTGTAGGCTTCGATGGACAAACGTATAGTGCAGCGGAAGCTCGCTCGCTCAAACATATATTGAAGAAGACGAAAGGGCTTTCTATTAATTCCTCGGTTGACCTAATCGATGCTCTTTGGGATAAAAGACCGCCTATACCGACCAATCCGTTGTTTGAGATACCAACAGAACTTAGCGGAGCAAGCGTGTCGGAGAAGATTTCGGAAATAAATAATTCCTTATTTAATGCAGGAGCAGATTGTACGGTATTATCTGCTTTGGATGAGATAGCGTGGACGTTTAATATTCGTGGTACTGATGTCGACTACAATCCCGTAACCATTGCATACGCCTTCATTTCGGAAAAGGAAAGTGTATTATTCATCCAACCTCAGAAGCTTACGGACGAGATTGCTACCGGATTAAAGAGAGAGGGCGTTATTCTGGCTGACTATTCTATGATCTGCAAGTATTTGTCTAATATCCCAAAGGAATATTCTGTCTTCGTCGACGCTGCTAAGACTAATGCCGCCTTATTTGATGCCATCCCAAGCGATTGCACCATTATAGAAGGCGTATCTATTGTCGCCCACCTAAAAAGTATCAAGAACGAAACTGAGATTAAAGGCTTTCGCAACGCGATGATAAAGGATGGAGTTGCACTTACTCGTTTCTTCATCTGGTTGGAGAATAAAATGGCTGAGAGTAATGTCGTCACCGAGCTCAGCGCATCAAAGAAGCTTTCGACTCTTAGAAGCGAACAGAACCAGTATATAATGGATAGCTTCAGTACTATCGCCGGATATGCAGATCATGGCGCTATTGTTCACTATAATGCTACTGAAGAGTCCGACGCCATCCTCAAACCTGAGAGCTTATTCTTATTAGACTCAGGCGGTCAATATCTGGACGGAACTACTGACATCACACGCACCATCACCTTAGGCAAACCTTCAGATCAAATGAAAAAAGACTTCACCAGGGTATTAAAGGGCATGATTAGTATCGCCAAATGCAAATTCCCCGAAGGTACTCGCGGAAGTCAAATCGATATCTTAGCAAGAAAGGCACTATGGGATGCCGGACTTAATTACTTACACGGCACCGGGCATGGTATAGGTCATTGTCTAAACGTACACGAAGGTCCTCAGAGTATCCGCGCCGAAGAGAATCCCGTCCCACTCAAAGTTGGCATGGTAACAAGTGACGAACCTGGCATATACCGCTCCGGCGAGTATGGCATACGTATAGAAAATCTCGTCTTAGTCGAAGAGGATAGTATCACGGAATATGGTAGATTCCTCACATTTGAAACTCTCTCATTGTGCTATATAGATACTACGCTCGTCGTCTCATCTATGCTCTCCTTGCGCGAAAGTAATTGGATAAACAACTATCACCAGATGGTCTATGACTCATTAAGCCCACACCTCACAGACGAGGAGAATATCTGGCTTAAAAGTAAGACTGCTGAAATATAAAATACGATATCAAAGATGGCACTTATTAAATCAGTCAGAGGCTTTACGCCTATTATCGGAGAAGATACATTCCTTGCAGACAACGCAACTATTATAGGTGATGTAGTTATGGGCAACGGATGCAGCATTTGGTTTGGCACAATCCTAAGAGGAGATGTCAACTCCATTCGCATCGGCAACAGAGTCAATATACAAGATGGCTCCGTCCTACATACATTATATGAGAAGTCAACTATAGAGATAGGCGACGATGTCTCAATTGGGCACAATGTTACCATTCATGGAGCCAAGATTTGCGACGGCGCATTGATTGGAATGGGATCAGTAGTATTAGACAACGTAGTGGTAGGCGAAGGAGCGATAATAGCTGCCGGCTCCGTCGTGCTAAGCAAGACAATCGTTGAGCCGGGTAGCATATACGCAGGAGTACCGGCTAAATTCGTTAAAAAGGTAGACCCTGAACAGTCTCGTGAGATTAACCAGAAGATTGCACATAACTACCACATGTACGCATCGTGGTATAAAGAAGAGGACAATAAACAATGATATCAAATATGAAAAAATCTACAATGCTTGGCTTGGCGACACTAATATTGTCGTTCACCGCAAATGCTCAACTAAATTACGCTCCGGCTGTAAAGTTTAATCCGCCGACTTATGTTTGTTACAAGACTTCTGCAACAATCACGGTAGATGGTAAGCTATCTCCCGAGGAGTGGGATGCAATCCCTTTAGCTTCAGCTCTTGTTGACATAGAAGGCAGCAAACGTCCGAATCCTTTCCTCAACACTGAGTTAAAGATGGCTTATAATGATGAAGGAATGTTCTTCGCTGTCTTGATGGAGGAGCCTCACGTATGGGCTACAATAACAGAGCATGACGCAGTGATATTTCACGACAACGACTTCGAGATATTCCTCAATCCAACGAATGATACTCATAACTATCTGGAGTACGAGGTTAATGCTCTTGGCACAGTCTGGGATTTATACCTGAGTAAGCCATATCGCGACGGAGGAACAATCTTAAACGGTTGGGAGTTTGCCGGGATGCAGTCTGCCGTACACGTCGACGGGACATTGAACGACCCTACCGACATAGATAAGTCATGGAGCTTAGAGGTATTTATCCCGTGGGCATCAATAAATCAGGTCAAACGCAAAACAACTGCGCCTAATAGCGGCGAGCAGATGCGCGTAAACTTCTCACGCGTACAGTGGACTGCTGAAGTTCAAGACGGTAAATACGTGAAAGTTCCTATCGCAGGCGAGGATAGAATACGCGAATACAATTGGGTATGGGCTCCTACAGGCGTGATAGATATTCACCGACCAGAATTCTGGGGTTTCGTTCAATTCTCCGACAAAGAGATAGGGCAAGACAAATTCGTGATGAATCCCGACGAGCAGATAAAATGGGAACTCCGCAATCTGTATTACAGACAAAGAGAATATCACCGTGCAAACGGAAACTATGCCAATAATATCGCCGACTTAAAAGCGAACGAAGTATGCAGCAATCCGGAAAAGCTACAACTACACAGCACCCCATCCCTCTACGAGATAATAATGCCAACCACAAACGGAAGAAAGTGGCACATCCGACAAGACGGCTTGGTCTGGAGTACAGAATAAAGAAAAGACGACAAGTCAGCTTTCTTTCTTGTTTCACGACTACACAATAGTGAAACTATTTTTGGTCCCTGTAGGGCCCCGTGAACCTAGCCCAACGGCTTTAGCCTTGGGGTTTAATGTATCCAGCATATATTTTGCGTGCTGTAAGTACGCCGGATAAAGGTTTACGGCGTACTTACAGC
>JGI996J12353_1000181_pt1 | contig 18113 bp, 18 predicted proteins | sample IntmicLarv5ML5BL_FD_12353 | JGI IMG/M metagenome (IMG submission 12353) | reverse complement strand
CATCGCCACTATCGCGAGACCGAATGTGACAGCGACCGCGAACAGTCCGCCTTCCACATCGCAACCGAGAACCATTGCGCTGCCGCATCCCATAAAGACCAGGACCAAGGTTCCGATGAATTCTGCAATATACTTCTTCATGTTTTTCTTCACTTCCGTTTTCTGACTTCACTCCCGCTCCGTAGTTACAGGAGGTTTGTGTTATATCGTACACGATTCGACCGACATATTTTTCACAATATCGATTGAGTGCATCAATATAGAGTCCCAAATATCAAGTGAGATTTTAAAACGTATGGCTGTTGGCTGCTTCAATAGATGATGAATTCGTGATTCAGAAGTTGCTTTGATCATTCTGCTGTATCGATCATTGCTTTTCGTACGCTGTTTTAAATATTCCATTGAAGGATTTATTTCTAATGTCAGGAAAAGAACATAAGGATGGATTTAGGATCCTTTCGATCTGTGCACAATTGATCATGAGTATTATGTTGATCGCATCCCTGATCTATCATCTGACAGATGAAGGGTTGTCCACCTTCCTCGGTTACGAGATAATGGTGCTGGTGATCATATTGTATTGTATCATCGCCTTATATTCCAGCTTCAAAGGAAAATCGATAGCTATCCTCATCATAGGTGCGGCGATCTACTTTGTGATCGGTACCCTGGATCTGTATTTCCCCAACGGAATGACCATCAGTCTTATACACGTACCGGCGGAAGAACTCGTTATAGCCAGATGGTTCATTCTTCTTGCTGTCGGAAACATCGTCACAGCAATACTCACATACTTCAGCGATAAGAAAAAGGAATATGTACTTGACATCTACGGAATCATTTTCATCGCCGTTTATGCGGTTGTGTTCATCGGACTGTTGATATTCATGGGATACCCCACGTTGAACTTCCCCGCCGCAGAGATCACCATTTAAGATCTAAATGAAGAGGTTTCGATCGTCGCGACATCAATCGGGAAAATCATTCCCATTCAATCGTCGCGGGAGGTTTATTCGTTATGTCGTAGGCGACTCTGTTTATCCTATCCTTCATAGTATTGGTTATGCGCATCGATATCGTATCCAAAACATCCAAAGGTATCTTCGAATAAGTTGCCGTCATTCCATCGACTGAAGCCACGGCGCGTATGACTACCGTCTTGCCGTAGGCTCTCCTATCCCCCTGAACACCGACCGATCTTGTCGGCAACAAAACCGCAAAATATTGCCAAGGCAGCGTCATCTTACCTGCACTTGATGCTTTTTCTATCTCATCCTCAACAATGAAACATGCTTCTCTTACGATCTCGATGTTCTCCGGTGTGACCTCTCCCAAACACCTTACCGCCAAAGCGGGACCGGGAAATGGTTGTCTCTCGGACGATCTTACCTTCAGCAACCTGGCGACTTCCCTTACTTCGTCTTTGTAAAGGTCCCACAACGGCTCTACCAAGGTCATGTTCATATCTTTGGGCAGTCCACCCACATTGTGATGTGATTTTATTGTGTCTCTTGTCCCGTCCCCGGATTCAATCCAGTCGGGTGCGATGGTCCCTTGAACAAGGAACTCCGCTTTGAACCCTTTGGCCTCTCTTTCGAACACTCGGATGAACATCTCGCCTATCGCTTTTCTCTTCAACTCCGGATCGATTACACCCTTCAACACAGAAAAGAATTCGGCACTTGCATCGACTATTTTGAAATTTATGCCCATCTCTGCGAGCATTGCTCTGACCTCTTCTGTCTCTCCTTTCCTCATAAGACCTGTGTCAACGAACACCGCAAGCAGTCTGTTGCCGACAGCCTTGCTCGCAAGTGTTGCGGCAACCATACTGTCCACTCCGCCCGAACATGCTATTATCGCATTACCTGTTATCTTGGAAGCGATTGATCCGACTGCCTCATCAACGAATTTCTTAGAATCAAACATTTGAACACACCTGTTGCGAATCTGCAATGACCTTCTCTGCCATTTCCTTCCTGTAATCTTCAAGCTTCTTCCTCAACTCTGGGTCGCTGACCCCGAGTATCTCTACCGCCAGGATCGCTGCATTGTCCCCGCGATCCAGACCTACCGCCGCCACAGGTATCCCTGGAGGCATCTGCACTACCGAAAGTAATGCGTCGAGATTCACATTCCCGCTGACCGGTACTCCGATAACAGGTTTACATGTGAAGGATGCCACCACACCCGGAAGAGCTGCCGAAAGTCCGGCAATTGCGATAAAAACCTCCGCATCGGAATTCTTTACGATATCTTCCACTCTGTGAGGCGTCCTGTGGGCGGATGCCACCGCAATCTCCCTTTCAACCTTGAATCTGTCCAATATGGTCAGTGCTTTTTCGGCTACCGGGAGGTCACTTTTGCTCCCCATTATCAACAAGACCTTTCGCATCAAAAAGGCGACAGAATAAAAGAATAAAAACCCACCGTAGAAAACAATGAAAGAGAAAGAGTTTGAAATGTGTTATTCAGCTTTTCAGAACAACGACCAGGAATATACCGATGGCAACAAGTGCACCGATGACCACTGCGATCATGTTGATGAGCGCATCGTACATCACGTCCCATGCCGCTACGTCACAGAACGGTTCAATGGTGCTGAACCCAACAAGATAGGCCCATACCACACATACAACAAGTCCAACGGCGAACATGACTCCTCCGTAGGCCCTGTTCTTTCCCGCTCCGAAATAAGCGGAAAAGATACCAGCTATCATCATTATCAAAGCAAATACGAAAATGATGATTGTCAAGAAACTCCAGATATCAAGATCCAATTTTCCAATCCTCCAATTCAATCCGAAATACGAATCACTACTGGCACTGATACATGATTGTTATTATTAAACTTTTTAGTACGCCGGTGCCCATCCGATGACATAGGCATTAAATGGATGGATGCTATATCCCTGATGTATATCGTTGAACTATGTGTTCATAAAGATTTGCGAGAAAAATCTACACAAGTATTAAAGTAAAACTAAAGGGTTATATATGATATGTGTTTACGGTTGTATATAAGATAAGACCTACCTTGAGGAATAATGAAATGGACTTTTTGGGAACTGTGGACGAGATCACTAACGAAGGACGAGTCGTGGTCAAAAGTTCAGTCCTCCCAGAAGTAGGGAATGCTGTTTTCGATTCCTCCAGCAAGAAAATAGGCACTGTAAAACGTATATTCGGTCCCATTGACGAACCTTTTGTCACGATAAATTTAGACAAAGGGATTTCACCTGAAAAACTCAAAGGGAAAGACGTATACACAACAGGGAGAGCTCACAATGGCAAAGATAAGAGAAGGAACAGAAGAAATTGAGGTCTGCCCCGAATGCGGAAGTCACCACCTTGTTCGTGACTACGAGAGAGGGGAATTGCTGTGCGAGGATTGTGGATTGGTCTTGGATGACCAGTTCATCGACCAGGGTCCGGAATGGAGGGCCTTCGATGTGGAGCAGGGAGAGAAGAGAGCGCGCACAGGTGCTCCCATGACCTACACCATACACGACAAAGGTCTGTCTACAGAGATATCGTGGAAGAACAAGGACAGTTACGGCAAGAGCATCCCTACGAGAAACAGAGCTCAGCTTTACAGATTAAGAAAATGGCAGAGAAGGATCCGTGTTTCAAATGCGACCGAGAGGAACCTCGCGTTCGCTTTGTCGGAACTTGACAGAATGGCGTCCGCAATGGGACTCCCCAGGAATGTCAGGGAGACCGCAGCCATGATCTACAGGAAAGCCGTGAACAAGAACCTGATCAGAGGAAGGTCCATCGAAGGCGTGGTGGCCGCATCCCTTTACGCCGCGTGCAGACAGTGCGGCGTCCCGAGAACATTAGACGAGGTCGCAGGATCCAGCCGTGTCGGGAGAAAAGAGATAGGCAGGACCTATCGTTTCATGACCCGCGAACTCAAGCTCAAACTCATGCCGACCAAACCTCAGGACTACGTCCAAAGGTTCTGTTCCGAATTGAAGTTAAGCGGAGAGGTTCAGAGCAAAGCAGCGGAGATCCTAAAGGATGCTTCCGAGAAAGAACTAACATCCGGACGCGGGCCCACAGGAGTGGCTGCCGCGGCGATATACATCTCTTCGATCCTTTGCAACGAACGCAGGACCCAGAGAGAAGTTGCCGATGTTGCGGGAGTCACAGAAGTGACCATAAGGAACAGGTACAAGGAATTGACCGAGAAGCTCGGTATCGAGATCACACTCTGATCCTTTCCAAAAAAAAAACTCTTTACAAAACACTTATTTTTAAGGTCTGAACCATTTGAATTCGAGATACTCCACCGTTTTTCCTACACGACAGAACAGGATCTCCTTCTTCACACCGCCCGACAACCTGACTGTACGGGAAATCTCCGGCCACATTACCACCTTAGATTCCGGCACGGCGTGAACAAGATACCTCGCATGGCTCTCGTCCGGCGATCCTTCGTAAACTCTGAAATGGGTTCCGTACTTGAACCCGGTCTTGACGATCAAACCTCTCTCCTTTAGATCCCTGAAAGCGCTGAGGCGTATGCTGAATTCCTCCTGAGTGTCCACTCCGATGGATACCAGATCCTTTTCCGAGACTGGTTCTCCCGACGAGAACACAACTTCCAATTCCCCTCTGCTTATGAGATAACAACTCTCTATCAACGACAGCTGCAATACCGAACCCATGACCTTCCCGTAATATCCGCCGCCCCTCAGCGAATCCATTCCGTCCTTATCGAATACAAACACTCTATCACTGATGAAATGCCCTTTGACCGGTTTGTGATTCTCCGAAAATATTGCCCTCCCCCGGAGGTTCTTCAATGACATGTCGTAGTATGTCAGATCCCCTTCTTCATCCACAACACCGTAAAGAAGTCTCTTTCCTTTCTTCTCCGTTTGACTTACCTCTTCTGAAGAACTCGACAGATCCAGCGCTGTCCTTTCGGATACAGCACGCACAAGGTACAGCGGGCGCGAATCACTCATTGTGAATCCTCTCGGAAAAACCGAAAGATCGAACTTTCCGCTCTCGGGTTTCACGACAAATCCACGCTGCCTTATATCCCTGTACACCAAGTACACGATATCAAAATCTTCATGGATCGAAGAAGAATATTCGAACATCTCCTTGAAGGACATGATTTTTCCGTCCTTCAGGATCTCTATCCGTTCGCATTCCAAAAGAAATGTCGCTTCCACCAGATCCAGCTCGGAGCCGCCGCCTTTCATCGGATAGCCAAAGTTACCTTTATTGTAAAGCTGACTTCCTTCTTTTTGGTCTTCGATAATGACCGCGTCGTCTTCGAGTACGCCCGACATCCAATTCTTATAGAGACGATGCGTATTTTATTATTCCGCCGGGCAAACACCCGGCGGAACTTGAAAAATCGGTTTAAACGGACGAAGATTGAAGAGTGTTCGACAGATGTTGATCGTATCCGTAGAGATCCAGCATACCATGTCCGGACAGACAGAACACTATCGTTTTCGCCTCTCCGGTCTTTTTGCACTCCAGCGCCTGGTCTATCGCCGCCTTTATTGCATGACATGACTCGGGAGCTGGTACTATGCCTTCCGTCCTTGCGAAGGTCACCCCTGCCTCGAATGTCTCTGTCTGATCGTAAGCTTTAGCGCTCACCATTCCTTTCTCCATGGCTGCCGAGATCAGAGGCGACATTCCGTGATATCTCAGGCCGCCTGCATGTATCCCTTTGGGAATGAACTCGTGACCCAGCGTATACATCATCAGCAAAGGCGTCATACCTCCGGTGTCTCCGAAATCGTACCTGTACTCTCCTTCTGTGAGACTTGGTGCGGCCTTTGATTCTGCAGCGATGAACTCGCATTCCGTTCTGCCTTTGATCTTCTCTCCCAACAACGGGAAAACGAATCCTCCGAAGTTCGAACCGCCACCCGCACAAGCGATGAGATAATCCGGTTCTATCTCGCCGATCTTCATCTGTTCGATCGTTTCCAGGCCTATTACTGTCTGATGAAGAAGTACATGATTCATCACACTTCCCAATGAGTAGCAGGTGTTCTCATCCTTGGCAGCAAGTTCACATGCCTCGGATATCGCTATTCCCAAGGATCCTGATGTATTCGGGTGTTCCTTCAGATATTTTTTTCCGAATTCCGTGTATTCGCTCGGAGAGGAGTAGACCTTTGAACCGTATGTCTGCATCAGCACCTTCCTCAACGGTTTTTGTTCGTAGCTTCCCTTGACCATGAACACCGTGGTGTCGATATCAAAGAGATTGGAGACCATCGCCAAAGCAGTTCCCCACTGTCCCGCGCCGGTCTCAGTTGTGAGTGTATGTATCCCTGCCTCCACATTGTAATACGCTTGTGCCAGTGCAGTATTTCCCTTGTGGCTTCCGAGAGGACTCATATCCTCTCTTTTGAAGTATATCTTTGCAGGCGTCTTAAGGTGAGCCTCCAGTCTGCGTGCGCGCTGAAGCGGGGCGGGACGGTTCAGATAGATCAGATTGTCCCTTATTTCCTCAGGGATCGCTATGCAGCGTTCAACAGAACCTTCCTGTCTGATTATCTCATCGCAGAATATCGGAGAGAAATCTTCCGGCGTCGCTGGCTTTCCCGTACCGGGATTCAACGGCGGAGGAAGAGGTGCGAGGTCTGCCGCCAAATTATACCATTTTTTCGGAATATCTTCAGGTGAAAGATCGATCCGTGTGTCTTTTTCTATTGCCATACTTGCTCAATTATATTCATCTATTTAAGTTTATGTACATTGATGTACAATAATATCCATTATATTGACCCTTAAGAACAATTTAAATCGCAATCCGAATAGTAGAATTGCATACAACGGACAATGTTCAGAACATAGTTTATATATCAATAAATCATTAACCTAAGGTTGATAACTATTTGTTAACAACTAAGTGAGAATATGAACGACATAGACACGATACTGTCCATAGTGGAAAATCCGACGAGAAGAAGAATCCTTCAAGCATTGGTCAGGGAGCCTCATTATCCTCTGCAACTGTCCAAAGAACTTGGGATCAGCCAGCAGGCCGTGATGAAAAATCTGGAAATCATGGAGAAAGAAGGATTAATCACCGGAAAGAAGGAGAACAGCAATAAAGGGCCAGAAAAGACCGTTTACCGTCCCGTTTCGGAATTCACAATTACCATAGACATGAGAAACGGTATGTTCAGAACAAAAATGATATCACCACGATCGAACAGATCGAACATCAAGGAAAACGAAAACGAGGATCTAGATGAAATAAGAACTCAGATATCAATTCTGGACGGAAAGATCAGGGAGTTGGATCTCACACGGTCGGAACTGATAGATCAGCGCGACACAATGATACAAAGGTTCATGGAGAGTGCTTCCGAGGTCACTGACTACGAGATGAGAAATCTCCTCTACGAAATGCTTGACGAGCCCGACTGGGGGGCTTCGGAGATATCCGAGAATCTCAGATTAAACGAGGGTCTGATCGCAGATATGCTAGATCGGATCACAGAGATCTTTACAAAGGAAAGGGATGAACAATGACAAACAACAAAGCAATAAAAGTAGCCGAACTCAAACCCGGCGAAACAGGAAAAGGGATAGCAAGATTAGATCCGGAATTAATGGATATTCTTCAGATCAGAGCAGGAGATGCTATTTTAATCGATGGTTCGAAAAAGACCGTAGCAAGGGTACTGACGGGAATGCCGGAAGATGCGAACCGCGGCATCATAAGGATCGACGGGACCACCAGACGGAATGCCGGAACCTCGATAGATGAAAGAGTGGATGTAAAGAAAGCGGTGGTGAAGAATGCCGAGAAGATCACATTCTCCCCCACGGAAGAACTGAGACTTCAGGGAGGAGAAGCATACTTGACCCAGGTCATGGAAAATCGAGTATTCGCAAAAGGCGACATACTTACGCTGAACGTCATGGGCAACAAGATCGATCTTGTAGTGACATCCTTCTCACCTTCCGGAGACGGAGTGATCATGACCTCGAACACAGCGGTCAAAGTGAGCGATACTCCCGCATCCCCTTCCAACATGGAGATCCCAAAGGTCTCGTATGATGATCTGGGAGGACTGGGCACAGAAGTCTCGAAAATAAGGGAGATGATCGAACTCCCTCTCAGACATCCGGAACTGTTCAAGAGACTCGGGGTCGAAGCCCCCAAAGGAGTGCTTCTCCACGGCCCTCCGGGAACAGGAAAGACCATGCTCGCCAAAGCAGTGGCCGGAGAGACTAGCAGCAACTTCATTTCCATAGGCGGACCGGAGATCGTAAGCAAGTTCTACGGAGAGTCAGAAGGAAAACTCAGGGAGATCTTCAAAGAAGCGGAAGAGAACGCCCCAAGCATAATCTTCATCGATGAGATAGATTCTATTGCTCCGAAACGCGACGAGGTCACCGGGGAAGCGGAAAGACGCATAGTCGCTCAACTGCTGTCGTTGATGGATGGGTTGAACTCCAGAGGCAAGGTCGTTGTGATCGGTGCCACGAACCGGCCCAATTCGATCGACGAAGCACTCAGAAGACCGGGGAGATTCGACAGGGAGATAGAGATAGGGATACCTGACAGGAACGGCCGTCTCGAGATAATACAGATACATACAAGAGGCATGCCGCTGGCGGAAGATGTGGACCTTACCTATCTTGCCGACAAGACTCACGGTTATGCGGGTGCGGATATCTCTGCCTTGTGTAAAGAGGCGGCAATGGCCGCTCTCAGGCGTATCCTTCCAGAGATGGATCTTGATGCAGATGAGATCCCCATCGATATGCTCAACCGCATAGCTGTCACCAAAGGCGATTTCAAGGAAGCGCTGAAGGATCTGCAGCCGTCAAGCATGAGGGAAGTCTTGATCGAGAGGCCCAACGTGAAATGGGAGGACATAGGTGCATTGGAATCCGCCAAACAGGAACTGAAGGAAGCTGTGGAATGGCCGCTCAAATACGGAAAAGTGTTCGAACATATGAACGCGAAGCCTCCAAAAGGAATATTACTGTACGGCCCCCCGGGAACGGGAAAGACCATGCTCGCCAAAGCCGTGGCAACGGAATCGGAAGCGAACTTCATTGCGGTGAAAGGACCGGAGTTCCTCAACAAATGGGTTGGAGAATCGGAAAAGGCGGTAAGGGAAACATTCAGGAAAGCACGTCAGGCCTCACCCTGCGTCATATTCATGGATGAGATAGACTCGATAACACCGGAAAGAGGAACAGGGGGAGACAGCAATGTCTCCGAGAGGGTCATATCCCAGCTACTCACGGAACTCGACGGATTGGAGGCTTTGAATGACGTGGTCATCATTGCGGCGACCAACCGCCCGGATATAATGGACCCTGCACTGCTTAGGCCCGGCAGATTCGACAAGAGCGTATACATCGGCCCTCCGGACGGCGAATCGAGGATGTCGATCCTTAAGATCCACACTGCCAACAAACCTTTGGCCGAGGATGTGGACCTGGCAAAGATCGTGGTCGAGACCGAAGGCTGTACCGGCGCGGACATCTCGGCAATATGTAACGAAGCCGTAATGACCGCTGTAAGGCGCCTGATCGAACCGGGAAAGATCCCGACCGATGAGGAGATCAAGGAATGCAAAGTGGAAATGAACGATCTGCTGATAGCCGTGGACAAATTCGGTCCGTCCGCAGCGGAGAAGCTCAAGAACTACAACCATCAGTAAGAATACAAACAAGAGGAGAGGGGCAAAGAACTCCTTCGTCCCCTGCCTCTGTCTTTCCCTTATTTTCAATATTGATGATAATCAATATATTATCCGATGAAACAGTATCGATCAAGGTACGAGACGCTTGTGACTTCCTGCGCCCTTTTTATATAGAAGAACAACCCCTATCAATCATATGAGCAGAGAGGAACTGATCAACACCACCAGAGCTGTACTAGCAAAGGCTGGATTTGATATTTCCTCCATCATAAATCTTCGAAGCATTTGTTTTGACCTTGTCGGCAGAAAGGATGACACCCTGCTGATAATCAAAGTGCTTAGCAATATCGATGCCTTCTCTAGAGATAACGCCGAGGAAATGAAAACTCTTGCCGAGGCACTTAAGGCAACGCCTCTCCTCATTGGAGAAACATCTAGTTCCGGACCTCTTGAGCCGGGGATCGTTTACTCCAGATTCAAAATACCCATAATATCCAACGAGACCTTGGCCGACCATCTTCTTGAAGAAGTCCCGCCGATCATATTTGCGGCACCCGGCGGTCTTTATGTGAAGATCGACAGCGAGATACTCAAAAGTATACGAGAGACCCAGGGTATAAGTCTCGGCACTCTGGCGGAAACAGCCGGAGTCTCGAGAAGAACCATTCAGATGTACGAATCAGGGATGGGTGCGATGATAGATGCCGCACTGCGCCTCGAAGAATTCCTTAATGTACCGATAATAGAAGCTTTGAATCCTTTCGAATACAAAGGCGAGAAGAATCCTGAAAAACATGAGATGACCGGTACGGAACGTACAGAATCCGTTGCATTGAATCGTATGATGGATATCGGTTTTGCGATAACGCCTGTGACAAAGAGTCCGTTCGAAGCGATAACCCGAAGCCATCGGACCGTCATCCTGACGGGTCTCGGCCTCGAGGAAGAAAAACTTGTTCAAAAGGCGGTCATTGCTTCAGAGATCTCAAAAATTGCCGAAAAACATTCCTTGATCATCGTCGAGAAGAAACGAACCGCGGACAGTATCGAATTGACCGCTGTTGTGACAACGGATGAACTCAAGAAAATAGATGACCAGGACGAACTTACAGATCTGGTCATGTCCAGGAGTACAAAGAAATGATCTCCCTTACCATAAATAAGTGCGAAGTTGACATCATTCCGATAGTGAAGGGACTCGTTTCCGAAGCCGATACCGTACGATCGGCATATGGAAGGCATGAAGCTTACGCAGTGGCGCTGGGTATCGAAGAGATCATGGCATTGATAGACCGGGAAAAGTTGATGGAGGATCATGAACTCAGCGAATTGGACATGGTGTACGCACATCGTCTGGCGACGTTCGGAGAAGTGCAATCCCCTACCCCTGCATTCTGCGAACTGATAGATCTTTGCAAAAAGGATGGTATCGACGTCATACCTCTTGACATGAGCAACAACGAATTCACTACCATATTCATAAATAACGTCACAGCAACGGAATTCGTAAAAGAACACAAGCTGGCAAAAAAAGGGATGAAACGTAAATTCGATGTGTCTTCCCCTTCCGCATTCGCGATCGCATGGGATGCATACATCAACAAGGTCAAAGGTTACGCCAAAGTAAGCAGGGTCCGTGAAAAATACCTTGCCGAACAATTGATAGATATAGCGAAATATCGAAAGTCATTATTGGCAGTGATCGAAGTGGAAAGAATAAATAGCGTACTAGAGTATGTCAATACGATAGCGAATGTCAAATGAATGCCCTCAATGCGGAAGATATTGTAATGCCGACAGTCGGTATTGCGGTTACTGCGGCTGCGGTCTTGTGAATGAGAATACACAGAAAAAGGATTTGTTCTCACCATTTCTGTTATGCGCCACAATATTTGTAGTATTTGTTCTCATTGTCGAGTTGATCTGCCTCCTTGCAAAAACACCCGATATACTCGATCTTCTTGGTGACTCCTCATTCGGATTATATTACATGCTGATTGATTCGCATGTCACTGTGTTGTCGGGGTGGTCACTGCAGGCATATTGGATCGTTATTGTCATTTCGATCATGGCTTCGTCAACATACGCACTCTACAGATTCATAAACGCATTGATGAAAAAAGAGAAAACAGAACCGGAACACACCGGAATGTTCTGGGTTTCCAATTCCATCTGCTTTTCGTTATTTTTTACCTTGATGCTTACAATCATTTTACTCATTCTGGGTCAAGACATGACCTCTCCCTTCGACGATACCTCTGATACGGAACTTATGTTCCTCAGTGCAAATGCTGCTTTATGGGAAGAGATCTTGTCGAGAGTATTGATAATCGGCGTCCCCGTGGCTTTGGTATCAATCGTTATTACGAAAAAAGCATCAGCGTTCAAATGCTTGTTCGGAGGGTTTGAATTCAGCCTTTTTGCGGTCGCCCTCATCATACTTTCATCAGTATTGTTCGGGCTAGCACATTCAGGATGGGACCAAACTTGGAAGATCGTCCAAACCGGAGTTATGGGGCTGCTTTTGGGTTATGTTTTCGTAAGATTCGGACTATACGCCTCTATTCTTCTGCACTTTATTACAAATTATCTCTCTTCATTCCAATGGTTGGATCTCGGAGGTGACGTCGCACTTGGATTTATCGGGTTAGCCTTAATGGGTCTGGGGCTTGTTGTTTTCATGTATCTAATAAAAAATATCGTAAACACCAAAGAAACGATCCGTTCCTTGCCGTTCTTTTTCGACAAATACTCTCAAGACCAATCAAAATGATAATAGCTTTTCCAATTTCTTTTTAGATTCTACAGCGGATGCCATGCTTTTCGCTTCGATTATGTAATTTCCCTTGTATCCTTTCAGTTTAGATAAAACCTTGACAAAATCGATATTCCCATCCCCGATGGTCATATGCGAATCCCTATCACCGAGATTATCGTGAATGTGTATGTTGGCGATCCTCTGTTTCGAAAATCTTTCTATGAACTCGTCGATGCGCCCCATTGTATTGGCGTGTCCGATATCAAAACAGATCTTCAGGTCTGTTCCGTCGATCAGATGCGAAAGTTCGTCGGGGGTCTGCCCCATCATGATCATGAATGAGGGCATGTTCTCGACCGCCAATCTCACTCCGAGATTGTTAGCGGCCTTCTCCATGACCTTCAACGAATGTTTTGCGTTGGCGATCGATTCCTCTTTGACGCCGGTAAGGACCATGGAATAAATTCCCGGATGAACTGTTATCGTTTCTATTTCCATGCGGCTCGCACATTCCATCGTCTTTATCATGTCCTCTACTGCCGCCTCTCTTATCCTGTCATTCAAAGCGGCGATATTCACATCCGTTATCGGAGCATGAATGGAGTAGGTCATATTGTATGATGCTTTCTTCTCGTTGAATGACCCAGCCATCTTTGATACCTCGTTCTTCCATTCCGAGAATATCTCCCAATGACCAAAATGCTTTGACGCCTCTTCCCAGATCGTGTCCGGGTCCGTTACGGCAAACTGTGTACAGGAAACCCCGATCATTTTACTTCAACTCAACCCCGTCGATCGTGGCCGGCGCAACCTCATCTATCAACACTTCGGGATCGTCGCAAAGGATCGTGACCTCTAACGCACCCAAGATCGATCTCGGTTCGGCAAAGGAGACCTTTCCGACCGTAGCTACCTGTTTATTGAGGCGGATAGTTATCTTGCCGTCTCTTGCTCCTTTGAACATCATGTTCCTTGTGCTGTCTAATATCTTCTGTTTTCTTATCAGACTCGAAAAGTTCTTCAGATCTGCATCTCCCTCGAACCCTTTCTCCGTCTCCATGAGTTCTGTCGAGGGAAAGATCCTCAATATCGCATTCTTGACCTTTTCCGGATCCTCACTCGGAAACACCGGACACCACAGTCTTACCGTGACCATGAGTATCCGATGCTTTGTGAATATTTAACCTCCCTCACATGATGGAAAAAAGGTTTTTAGGAATGTACCCTATTGGGATGGGTATGAGGGCAGAGGTGCTTAACGCAGCGGCAAGAAAGAATGTGTTCTTGTCTCCGGATGCATTGGAAATGATACTTTCCAATTCAGACCCTATGTCTTTCATTAATACTGTTCTGACGGCGATGTCCAACAATTCCATGTGGGTCGACAAGAAGGACATTATGGAATTTATTGCAGGGGATTCCGTCATAGAGGAACCGCGCAAGGTCATCACCCACAAGAACAAGAAACAAGCAGACATTTCGATCATCTCCGGAACGGATGTTACGGGTGATTCCACCTGTGAAGGAAAAATAAACGATTTCGCCGGTTATTTCAAGAGTAGATTCTACACCCTGAAGAAGATCATCGAGAAAAAAAGGGATTTCGGGACCGCGATGCCCATTGAAAGAGCAATAACGATGGACAGGGACACGAAGATAATCGGAATGATATACGATAAGAAGGACACCAAGAACGGGCATATCACCCTTTCTCTGGAAGACGAGACCGGCACCTGTACGGTCCTTATCTCAAAGGATTCGCCCAACATAAAGGAGATATTCGTTAATGACGAAGTCATCGGTGTTGCTGGAAAGGGCACAATGCGCGGAGACCTGTACATCGCCAACGAGATCATCCGTCCCGACATACCGGCGGGGAATGTCTGGATCCCGTCGGATTCCGTCGCCTCGATAGCTTTCCTCTCGGATGTTCATGTGGGAAGCTCGACATTCCTGGAACCGCAGTGGAAAAAGATGATCGGCTGGCTAAAGGAAAATTCTTACAAAACGGATCTGGATTATCTTGTGTTCCCCGGCGATGTGGTAGACGGCATAGGCATCTTCCCCGGCCAAGAAGATGAACTGAGCATAAACGACATCTACAAGCAATACGAAACGTTCGCGGAATATCTGAAGGAGATCCCGGACCACATTAAAATGATCGTACAGCCCGGCAATCACGATGCTGTACGTCTTGCCGAACCGCAGCCCGCGCTCAACGAGATATTCACCAAATCGTTCGATTCCAATGTCATTCTCACCGGCAATCCCGTCAGCCTGAATGTCGAAGGAAGAACCGTTCTGACCTACCACGGAAAAAGCATCGACGATTGGGTTGCCAACGTTCAGCAGCTTACTTACGACGATCCGATAAACATCATGAAGGAGATGCTCGTTAGACGGCATCTTTCTCCTATGTATGGAGGGAAGACCGCAATGGCTCCGGAAAAGAAGGATTATCTTGCAATCGAAAAAGTGCCAGACATCTTTGTCACCGGCCATATCCACGGTGCAGGAAAGATGGATCACAAGGGAATAAAGATCGTTAACGCTTCCGCATGGCAGGATCAGACCGAATATCAAAAAATGCATAACTTCAATCCGAATCCCGCGATCATGCCTGTCGTCCATCTTGGAACAGGTGCAACAAGAATGATGAACTTCATGGATTGAAAAGAACTGCATTAAAACACATTATTTGTACACATAATACAATTCAGCTACTGAATTCATGCATTACGGCAACGGCGTATATTTTGGGAACAGTTTCTTTAAACGATGGACACTCGTGTTTTCAGTGTTAACCCTAGCTATGATCATATCTCTGATGTTGACCGGTTACGAATCTGCATTTATGTCTGTTGTATCATTACTGGCGAATATTTTTCTTATATCATTTGGAATCATGCTTCTAATCTGTTATTCTCTATGTTATTCACGAGGCAAAAATATGCCTCAGACAAAAACCATAATGCATTTTCGTGAGTCCCTCATAACTTGGTCATCTAGACTCGATAAAGAATATGCATGTAAAGAATGTGATTCAAAATTTTTTGGATACATGTCAAATTATTGTTCCATTTGTGGTTCGAAGATACAAACCGATCTCATCACTCAGAAAAACAGAGGAAAATACGTATATGCGCCTTTTAGTGACTGTGCCCGCTTACTTGGAGTGAGTCTTTTTATTACCTGTATTAGTGCATACATGTGCATCCATTCTCCAAATGATACTGAACTCTTGGCAATATTTTTCATAGTTTTCGGGTTCATTTACTTAGTGCTTTTCGGCATCATGTTTTTGGCAGTTCACTACAGCAACGACAGATCGGACAAACCTCATTTTGTTGAACACGTAAAATGTTATGGTCTGCACTACATGATCTTCGATGCACTTCCTTCATTTTGTCCTTCATGCAACTATGTCTTGAATATTACTCATGATCCTTACTGCACAAAATGTGGAAGTCGCATGGAAGAATCTAAAGATAAAAATGAGGACGAATCATAAAGTTGCGCTACGAAAAATCATTTGAAGGGGGATTGTTACCAATTTTTTTCATTAAAGGGAAAAATAAATAGTTTATATTTCGGAAATGAATACCGCCAGGATTATGACGAACCCTAAGATGAGCATTAAATATGCTGTGACCCAGATGACCGTGAAGAGCCGTTTAAGCTTCTTCGGGTCCTCCCTTATATTGGTCCAGCGCTCCTCAAAGGATCTCACTCTGCTGCCGCTCCTTTCCTCTTCAGATGCTTGAGACGGGTGGTGTTCTCCCTTTCCATCTCTTCCAAGCGGAACTTTACGAACCTTTCGGATTCCATGAGCTCGGGTATGATCTTGAACTCCAATGCATTGACCCTTCTCTTCGTCTTCTCGATCTCGTCCAACAGCTTCTTCATGGTCGTTTCGACCTCTGCTGCTCTGACGAGTGTATCGAGAAGTTTCTCGAAGGCCATTGCCGCTTCCTCGATGTATGCCGAGGTTGCGATCACTCCGTAGCCTTTGTCGATCATACTGGTGTGGATCGAGGTCGCCTCGACCTTCGGGACCATCATTCCCATGATGCTCTTACTTCCCAGTTTGACCTCCGGTTCCGCCTTGAGGGCATATGCCGCGCTCTTGACAGCTATCTCTCCTTCTACTGCGCGAGCGATGGTTATCTTCTCCATCGCTGCTTCGTAGTCCGAGGATACGCCTTCGCGCATCTTCCTCGCCTTTTCCAATACCTCGAAGAACTCGATGATGAGACCGTCTCTCTTCATCTTCATGATCTTGTATCCGCTCTGGGACAGTTTGATCTTTTTCTTGAGTTCAAGAAGTACCGAACGGGTCGGGGTGATCTCTTGGCTGCTCATGGTACTCACTTCTGAAGGTACTGATCGATGTACTTACGGTCGATCCTTGTAAGCTGATCTACATCGAGCTCTCTCAGGATCTCCCAGGAGATGTTCAATGTTCCCTCGATGGAACGGTCCTCGTCGATACCCTGACGAACGACACGGTCTTCGAAGAGATCCGCGAAGTCGAGGAGTTTCCTGTCCTTTGCGGACAACGAATCCTTTCCTACGATGGCAACCAATCCACGGAGGTCTTTACCTTCCGCGTATGAAGCGTACAACTGATCTGATACTGCTTTGTGATCGTCACGGGTCTTGCCTTTTCCGATACCGGAGTTCATCAAACGGCTGAGCGATGATGAAACGTTGACCGGCGGGTAGATACCGTTACGGTGCAGCTCTCTCGACAGAACGATCTGTCCCTCGGTGATATATCCTGATAGATCGGGGATCGGATGAGTGATATCATCACCGGGCATCGAAAGGATGGGGATCTGTGTGATCGAACCTTTCTTGTCCTTAATCCTTCCAGCACGCTCATACAACTGAGCAAGATCGGTGTACATGTATCCGGGGTACCCTCTTCTTCCGGGAACCTCTTCTCTCGCCGCACCGACCTGACGCAAAGCTTCGCAGTAGTTCGTAACATCCGTCATAATGACGAGAACCTGCATTCCGAGTTCGAATGCCATGTACTCCGCGGTCGTAAGACCCAGACGGGGTGTGACGATACGCTCGACAGCGGGATCGTCGGCAAGGTTGAGGAAGACCACTGCACTCTTCAATGCACCGGTTCTCTCGAACTCTTTCATGAACATCTGTTTCTCTTCGTTGGTGATACCCATGGCGATGAACACCACAGCGAATTCCTCGTTCTCTCCGAGAACCTTTGCCTGTCTTGCGATTTGCAAAGCGATCTCATTGTGAGGAAGTCCCGATCCCGAGAAGATAGGTAATTTCTGTCCCCTAACAAGCGTGTTCATTCCATCGATGGTTGATATACCGGTCTGAATGAAATCTGCAGGGCTGTCTCTTGCCCAGGGGTTGATAGCTGCTCCGACTATGTCGAGCTCTTTCTCCGGTACGATCCTTGATCCACCGTCGAGAGGTTCTCCCGCTCCGGTAAGAACCCTTCCGAGCATATCTCTGGAAACAGGCATTTTCATTGTGTCCCCGAGGAACCTTACGGATGCGCTTCTATCGATACCGGTGGTGCCTTCGAATATCTGAACGACCACGATATCATCTGAAGAATCCAGAACCTGACCTCTTTTCATGGAGCCGTCGGATAACCTGACGCTCACCATCTCCTGGTAACCTATGGGTTCAGTCTTCTTGACGAACACCAGCGG